>Ga0181606_10000637_pt1 | contig 29170 bp, 25 predicted proteins | sample 041ome_10_FD_132994 | JGI IMG/M metagenome (GOLD analysis project Ga0181606, IMG submission 132994) | Coastal salt marsh microbial communities from the Groves Creek Marsh, Skidaway Island, Georgia - 041412US metaG (megahit assembly) | ecosystem: Environmental > Aquatic > Marine > Intertidal... | reverse complement strand
ATGAGTCTTGCTCTTAAAGTTCAATCAATAATTTCATAGTTAAAAGGGCCTGTAGCTCAGTTGGTTAGAGCAACGGACTCATAATCCGTCGGTCGCAGGTTCGAGTCCTGCCGGGCCCACTTGGTAGTAAAAAATATGACTAAGAACAAACACATTTTTGTTCTAGGAGCAATTGCTTTTTCGTCTCTTTTAATTCCTCCGAACTTCGGTATCAACTTTTTTGGAATCGGACTAGAAGATATTCCGTTAGTTGGAATTTTTGTGTTTCTGTTTATAAAATTTTTATCTAATAAAAATAAGAATTTTAATAAAGTTGATTACTTTTGGGCTGGTATAACATTATTTTTCCTAATGTATTCCTCATTCTTAAATTCCAGCGGGATAGATTTACTTAACAGAACAAATATTAGATTTGTATTCATGTCTCTACTTGCTTATCTTTTCATGAAGTATCTTGTTGCCAATAAACTTTACAATACTGAAGAAACTTTTTTCTTTTTTCTAACTGCTGTCGTACTTGTAAATAGTTTGTTTTTATTAGTTCGAGATAGGATTTACATACAAGATGCAGGTTGGGTTTCAGCAAATATTGATTCAAACAATATATTTCTTTCTGGCAGGTTAGCTGGACTACAGGGTAGTGGTCCAAATGTATTTGGCTTTATTTGTGTTGTGGCCTCATTATATTTTTTAAATTTATGGTTTTTGAATAAAGGAATATTCAAATCATTTTCTTTAATCATGTTTTTAATTTCATTAATTTCTTTAGTTTTTTCAAAATCAAGAGGAAGTTATATCGCATTTGTAATTGCATTAATATTATTTTTTCATTTAAAAGAAAAATTAAATATAAAAACTTTTGTAATTTTTTCTTCATCCATTTTTGTCTTTTCCTTATTTATATTTTCATTTAATCCTCAAACTATCCTTAAGGGTTCCGATAGAGCTGTTTTAAGCGATATTGCAATAGAGAATATAAATCCACTCATAGGTACAGGGGGTGGAAATTATGTATATAAAACTTTTGAACCATCTTTTTACATTGTTGAATTACAACAATTGAAGAATGTTTTCAATTTTGATTTAAATAAGATTAATTCTGATATTTTTCCTTCAGATAGTGCAGAAAAATACAATTATAGATATGAATACTCTGATGAAGGGTTTAACTATTTAAAAAGATATATATTAAGTGATAATTGTATTGACGAAAGTAAAATTTGCCAGATAGAAAAGACAAAGATTATTGACGTATCAAAAGTATTTACTGCATACTTTAACTTAAATGAGCAGTCATTAAGCCAAAGTAAGGAATTATGTTTAAAAAACATAAAAGATGATTCAAATATTACAAGATCTCAATTCGCTTGTATTTTTTATAATCAATTAACCAGTTTAGGAACACAGGTTGAATTATCAAACAATGTATACACTGATGTCGATCCAATTGAATTGCAGTATTTTTCATCATTAGAATCAAACTCTCTTTTGGTCAACTGTAGTTATGACCTTAAAAGTCTCTGTCCAGATAGGATTATGACGATAGGAGAGTTATCTAAATTTCTAGAGATGGCAATATATAGAGGCTCAATCACAATTGATGATTTAAATAATTTATGTCCAGCTTGTAAATATAAAAATTATCATACATTTTTAAGAATGAAATTTAAATACAAAGATGGGTTGGCTCCAAGATCAATTGTTGAATTTTTTATTTCGGAAAATGGAACAGAATGGAATCAAATTGGTGAATCTCAAACATATGGAGATTATATTGATTTAGTAGAAAACCCTTCCTTTATTGAAGTTGGTGGATGGGCTGATGGACAGTCCTTTGGAAACAACTGGTTAGATGGAGAAATATCTAAATTGTCTGTAACAACTAATCAGGATTTGTTAGAAGTAAATTTTAATAAGAATGAATTAAATGATTCTTTTTATCTTTACAAACCTAATACATTAATAAATTATGAAGATGTTAACGAACTTAAATTTACAGATTTTGGTGTGATTTCATATTCACCTAACAAGTATTGGATTGCAATTCCTCAAAATTTAAATCTTTCAGGCCAAGATTTTATTGTTGACCTTGAAATTTCCTTACCAAGCATACCTAGCAATAAACAAGTTTTAATTTCTTCTTCTTCACTTTTTAATTCTGGAAAGCATTCTTGGAAATGGTATATTTATGATTCAAGATTATTTTTCGAATGGGCAGACAATACTGGTACATACAGTAATAAAGTGGGTGACCTAAGTTTATCAAGTGGAGTTTTAGCAACAAATGTTGATAAAATCGTAGCCCTTCCAGGAAAAATAACTTCTAACTCTCACTTGAACCAGTTAACTACAGCTCATAACGGTTATTTAACATTTGCTGTTGAGTATGGGGCATTGCTATCTGTGATTTTTTATAACTTGATATTTTTTATACTTCTTAAAACATTCTCTGATAAAGATAAAAATCAATTTTCAAAAATTGTATTAATTGCATTCCTTTTACAGAACTTAACTAATGATTTGATTTACTCTCCGGATGCTTCACTATTTTTATTTGTTTGTATGAGCTATTTAGTTTCGGGATATTATTCTTCGATTAATAGATTTTCTTTTGCAAAATCATAAAAGTTACCATTAAGAATTAATACTTGCCTTCCATCATTTAGTTGATATGGAGTCGTTGGCATTGTAAGTTTTGAAATATCATTTAAATCTAGAGTCCTTAGGCCCCACAAAATATTTGTAGCTTTGTTAATACTTAAACCCTCATCAACAACAAATGTCTCTTCAAGAGCTTGAATAAACTGTAGCAGTTCGCCGAAACTTGCAAAATTTTCTAATTCATTTAAAAGTTGAATTACAAGGTATTGTTGTCTTTCAACCCTAGATAAGTCACTTACATATTCCATTTTTTTCCACTCAGATTTGTCATTACCATCTTCATCAACAATTTTTTGTCCGATCAGCACTTCGGTGTTTCTTGATCGAGTCCAATTTAACGCGGTAGTGCCATTAACTGTCTGGCAACCTTTCTGAAGTTCGAATGAATACCCTTCTCTTTGCGTTTCTTCTACACAAATTTCTATACCATTAAACGAATCAATTATTTTCTCAAAACCTTCAAAATTAAAGCTTGCAATATGTTCTATTTTTATACCAGTTAAGTTATTAACAGCAGCAACTATATTTTCAGCACCATTTCCACAGTTATTTTGTTTAAAACTTGCATTAATTCTCTCTACTTCACCTGTGCATAGATTTTCAACTAATGTGTCTCTAGGGATAGAAATTAAAGCATTTTTATTTATTGTTTCATTAAAAAATCCTAAAATTATTACATCTGCACGTTGTCCTTCAATATAGCCATCTTCACTTTTGTCACTCCTCTTATCAGATCCAATTAGTAAATAAGAGGTAATATTGTCTTTAATAACTAATGTTTGATTTAAATTAAGTAATTTTTTAATTTCAGGTTCACTTTCAATAGGGATTTCGATAACAGTGTTTTCTTCTTGATTGTTAGTATTATTTGAATCTGAATTTTCACTAACTGACGTAGTTGTTACACCATCCATAATGTTTTCTACTACATTTTGATCAAATTCTTGAGTTTGAAAATTAGGAAGCAACATGTAAGCGATTACCCCAACCATAATTAGGATGATAAATAGGATTAAGTATCGCTTTTCTTTCATTCTTCCAAAAAACTATTATAACTATATAATTAAACATTGTGGGAGCTATTAAATGTATTATCGCTGCAGGTGGTCTTGGAACTAGGCTACAAGGCTTTAGAGATAATCAGTCAACTAAAATTCTTTTAAAAGTAAATTCAAAATCAATGATACTCCAACAATTAGATCAATTAATTAGTTGGGGGTTAAAAGATTTTGTAATAATCACAAATCCTTCTTTTGACGCACTTATAAGAAATGAAACTATTCAAATCAATGAAAAATACAATATTGAGTATGCAATTCAACCTGAACAGCTTGGAATATCGCATGCATTAAAGCAAGCAAAATCTTATGTAAATGAAGGGGACCAAGTTGTTTTTGTTCTTGGAGATAATTTCTTTGGCAATAATCCAATAGAAAACATCAATTTTGAAGAGCTTTACAGCTTAGATAAAAACTCAATTATTTTTACAAAAGAAGTAACAAATCCTGAGGAGTTTGGAGTAGCTGTAACTGATTCAAAAAATAAGGTAATTCAGATTGAGGAAAAACCAAAAGAACCTAAAAGCAACAAGGCAGTAGTTGGATTATATATCTTTGATTCAACATGTATGAAAAAAATTGATGAATTAAAACCGTCCGACAGGGGAGAGTATGAAATTACGGATTTAATAAACCTTTATATCAATGAAGGAAAATGTTCAAGTATAAACTTGGATTCTTGGTGGATAGATGCAGGTACACCAGAACGAATCGTTGATTTGGAAGAAAAATTAACTTAATATTTTTAATTTTTTAAAATAATTAAACATTGCAATTAATTGCAGTACGTAAAGTAAAAACGAAAATACTGATAGCCATCCTTCAAGTATTACGAAGCAAATAATTAATAAAAAGTTGATAACAGAATAAATGAAAAATAGAAAAAGTACTTTTTTTTCAGAAAGCCCTAAAGCAAGCAATCTATGAGAAATATGGTCAGTTCCACCGGTAGTCGGTGAAAGTTTATTTGAAATACGGTAATGCATAATTACAAAGAAATCTAATAGTGGAATTGTGAAGAATAAAACAATTGGACTTATGACATAGCTGAGGATCTGATTGTCCGCATTATTCCAAGTAAATAAAATACTTACAAATCCAAGAAGAAAACCTATAAAGAGGCTTCCGGAGTCCCCTAGATACAACTTGGCGGGAGGAAAGTTGAAAACAAAAAATCCTAGCATTGTAAAAAGCAATATAATTGATATATCTGTTAACTTATTTTGAGCAAAAATATATGTAAGAACTACAATTTGAATACTTATTCCGCCTGTAATAACAACAGCTAAACCGTCCATATTATCAATAAAATTAATTGAATTGATTAAAAGAACTATCCATAAAGTTGAAATAAAAATATTTAATGAATTATTTAAATCTAAGCCAATCATTGACTCAAAGTTTAAAAATACATTTAATGAAGCAATTGGTGCTGTAACAAATAAAATTTGAAAAAAAAGTTTTATTTTCCAGTTGAGATTAAAAAAATCATCAAATGCACCTAATAAAGCAATTGCAACTCCAAACAAACCTATAGTTATAAAATTTGAATCAGCCTGCCCAAGAAGTCTTACAGAAACTAAGAAAGACAGGGCAATTGCGATACCACCTAACGGAGGCACATTTCTTTTTGATAGCCTTACCTCTTTAGAGTTATTTTGATAATTTCTATTTTTAGTAAGAGTAAAAATTAGATAGTTAAAAATGATTGATAAGCCAAGTGCAAAGAATGCAGATAAATATATGTTTATTTGAAAATTATTCATTAAATTTTCTCATAAATATTTTTAAAATGTTTAGCAATTTCGTTAGATGAGTAATTTTTTGTTATGTAATCACGATTTTTAGAGCTAAGTTTTAAATCAGTTACTTTTAAATTCTTAAGTACTTCTATAAAACTATCTATTTGTAAAGATGGAATTAATTCTGAATTCTCAAGTTCAGAAATAAATTTAGTACCATGATTTTCCAGACTCACAACATAGAGCCCTACAAAAGAAGATTCGAGTAAAACTCTAGAAAATCCTTCATGTGATGACATTGAGACTAGAACGTCATAATTATGTAACTCTTTTTCTATATCTATAAATCCTAAATAAGTAATATAATTTAAATTCTTTAATTCGTTTAATTCGCTTTCATTTAAAGACTCAGGATTCCCATGATCTATGTCACCAGCAATAAAAAATTCTATTTCACTGTCTTCTAAGAATTTTGCTAATTCCATAAATTCATTTACACCTTTATCTTTTAACAGTCTTGATGCAAAAATTACCTTTAGATTTTTATTGAAACTATTTTTTAATATATACTTTTCAGTATCTAGGCCAGAACTTTTAATCAACTTAGTCTCATTTTCATATCTTGAATATTCTAGAAAAGTATTTTTATCATCTATATTTTGAAAAATAATTACATCATATATTTTATTAATTAATAAAAAGAATATTGGCCTAAGAAGTGTCTTTAACATTTTAGCTAAAGTATTGCTACTAAATAAAAAACCTAATCCAGTAACGGAAAGAATTGCCTTAAAATCTTTTTTTACAAATAATTTTGAAACAATATAAATAAAGCCTGATTTTATAGTAAAAACATGAATAATTGATTTATCTTCTAGTGTCCTTAGTATTTTTATCAGCTTAAATATGCCATTTAATCCAAAACTGTTTGTTCTATTAATTCCCCAATTAATACTATCTTTATAATATTCAGATAGGGCAGTCTCGTTATCAATTGGGCATATAGACCTAAATTCATAATCTTCAATACTTTCAACAATTGATCCACGCGATTTTGTCAGTATCCATTCCCAATGAGCAACATAATTTATCATTACTTATCATATTAAAACTAAAAATTGTTAACATTGCATAATATGAACATTGTCATAGTGGGTACAGGCTATGTTGGATTAGTAACAGGTGTTGGCTTTGCTGAACAAGGTCACAATGTTTCCTTTATAGATTTAGATTCCAAAAAAATTAATAAACTAGCAAATAAAGATTTGCCTTTCTTTGAACCTGGCCTTGATGAATATTTTTCAAAGGATGATAATTTTAATCGTATGTCATTTCATGAAAATTATCTTGGTCTTAATTGGGATGAAACTGACATAGTATTTATATGTGTTCAAACTCCAAATAATCTTGAAACTAACTCTGTCGATACAAAATTTTTAGAATCAGCAATTACTGAGATTTCAAAGCTTGAAAATAAAGATATTACAATCACTGTAAAATCTACTATACCCCCATATGAGATTGAAAATGTTTGTAATAATGTGGGTTACGATAAAAATCTTTTAACTTTTAATCCAGAATTTTTAAGAGAAGGAAGCGCAGTTCATGATTTTTTCAATCCTGATAGAGTTGTAATAGGTGGATTAAATCAAGAGAAAATCAATAAACTGGAGCAACTATACAGCAGCTATGATGCTGAAATAATTATTACTGATCCAATAAGTTCTCAATTAATAAAATATCTTGCTAATACCTATTTACCTATGAGACTTTCATTTGCAAACGAAGCAACAAGATTAGTTGAGTATTCAAATGCAAATCTTCAAGATGTATTAAAAGGAGTAGGCCTAGATACCAGAATCGGATCACATTACTTTAGACCATCTCCTTCATGGGGAGGTTCGTGCTTTCCTAAAGATCTTGTCGAAGTTAATAATTTCTATAATAAAAATGAATTAAATCTACCTTTAATATCAAATATAATTGAATCAAATGAGGAGCATCTTAAGTGGACTGTTGATCAATTAATATCATTAAAACAAAGCAATAATTTAGAAAAAATTTATTTAGTAGGTGCTGCATTTAAGGAAGACACGGATGATTTAAGAAATTCTCCAACTTTAGATATTTATAAAATACTTTCAAAAATGGAAATTGAAGTTGTTATTTTAGATGAAAAGATTAAGGTACTAGAACATTCGCATATATCAAGTATTGATGATATTGCCTCAAATTCACTTGTTTCAATTATGTACCCACAAATAGATGACTTTATTAGTAAACTTAATAAATTTTGTTCCAAAAATAACTGTGTGATTTATTACCCATGGAGTTAACTTGAATATTTTAATAACAGGAGGGGCGGGATTTGTTTGTTCTCATTTAGCTGATACCCTTTTTGAAAAGAATCATAATTTGATTCTATTGGATAACTTGCTTACAGGAAATAAGAACAACATAGAGCATCTCTTGGATCACAAAAATGTAAATTTTATCCAACATGATGTCCAAGATCATATAGATATTTCTGAGGAAATTGATTTTATTTTTCATTTTGCAAGTGCAGCATCACCGATTGCATACCAAGAAAATCCAGTAAACACACTAAAGGCTGGAAGTATTGGCACTATCAATACTTTAGGACTTGCAAAAGTAAAGAATGCTTCCTATTTACTAGCTTCAACATCTGAAATATATGGTGATCCTGAAGTTTCACCACAAAGTGAAGAATACTGGGGTAATGTGAACCCCAATGGTGAGAGAAGTATGTACGATGAAGCAAAGAGATTTGCCGAGGCGGCAACGGCAACTTATAGCAGAACATATAATCTTCAAACAAAAGTAGTTAGAATCTTTAATACTTATGGACCAAGAATGCAATTAAATGATGGAAGGGTTGTAACAAATTTTATAGTTCAAGCTTTAAAAGGTGAGGATATAACAGTGTACGGTGATGGATCTCAAACAAGAAGCTTTTCATACGTCCAAGACACTGTAAACGGCATTGTTTCTTTAATGGAATCTGAGCATAATGATGTATTCAACATTGGTAATCCAACTGAAATTACAATTAATGAACTTGCATCAAAAATAATAGAAATTACAAATTCGAATTCAAAATTAATCAATAAAGACTTACCTCAAGACGATCCTAAGCAAAGAAAACCAGATATTACTAAAGCAAAAACATTGCTTAACTGGGAGCCTAAAGTAAAGCTAGAGGATGGATTAACTAAAACTATAGATTGGGTTAGTTCTCAACTGTAGACAAAACTCTATCCGAAATAGTTTCTATAGATTCTTTTGAGACACTGTTTTGTGCGAAAGAAACAATTTCTAAAATCTTATTATTATTCAACTCATAAACTGAGTTCAGTAAATCAGTTAATGTATTTTTTTTAGATGAAAATTTTGTATACTTTAATGCTTTTGGATCAAAGTGTTTATCGTAATCAGCATTTAAATAAAAATTATATATACCTGCAGCAAGTGTTTCTAAAACAGACTTATCATAAAATCCTGGGGGAGTTGAGTTGATATGATATGAATAACTTCTCAAAATATCAGGAAGTTCTTTGTGAGGAATCATACCCTTAAAAATTACATTGTTTTTTGTTTTATATTTTTCAGCAAGGAAAGCTTTATATTCCATATCAGCATCTGTTACAGCATCTCCAATCACTGTGATTGAATCTTGATTGAATTTACTTTTTAAAAAACTATCAATACTCAATTCCAAATTTTTTGATTTTGAAATTCTACTTAAAATAACAAAATTATTGTTACTAATATTTCTTTTTTTATTTAAAAATGCGTCGTAATCTATTGCATGACCAATTACGTTAACTTTTTTTGAAAAATATGGAAATGAAGATTCAGAGGCTGTAACAATCTGATTATTGAAAAATAAACTTAGATATAAAACAATTTTCTTAATTAGCTCCTTTGGCATTGGATGAGTGTACCAAAGAATTGATATTGTCTTTTTGTTTTTATTGTACCAATTAGCAATTATCGACAGTAAAGGTGACATGTGTGAAAAACATATGGAGTAATCATTCTTTTGAGTTAAATCTTTGACTAAGTTTTTGAGTTTTAAATATTTATCAATCCTCGACAACTTTTCTGGTTCTGAAATACCAAAAATATTGACATTTTTAAATTCGGTTTGATTGTTTGAAGATATATTGAGTGATATCAAATCCACACTTTCAAACTTATCAGCAAACTTTGAGAGCCAAGAATTTGAAAATCCTAGAGATATATCTTTTTCGTTAGTCGAAAGGTTTAAATATAGTATTTTTTTCTTACTCATTTTTAAAAATTACTTCAGCATATTTTTGCGTGGTTAGTTCAATATTATATTCTTGATTTACCAAATTTTTACCTTTTGAGGCTATGATTTGATTTTGTCTATCATTAATTGCATTTTTTATAGATTCTGTAACTTGATCCACCTCTAGACTTTCAACAATATAGCCAAAGTCATTATTGCCAATAAGTTCGTAATTTCCTCCAAATTTAGATGCTATGACAATTAATTTATGATTCATTGCTTCAAGGATTGAGTGGGGCATTCCTTCGTAACTTGATAATTGTAAAAAGTAACTTGAATTCTTATAATATTCTTCAAGTTCATTGCCAAATTTTGAACCAATAAGGCTTATAGAGTCACTTAAGTTAAATTTTTCTATAAGATTTTTAATATTTTTGTATTCAGGTCCATCACCAATTATGTTTAGTTTGAATTCTAAAGAATCTTGTTTATTTAAATCATTGAATGACTTAATTATAAGATCAATATTTTTGTGCCTAACTAGACGACTTACAATTAAAAAATTATTTTCATTATATATTTTTTCAATATCTTTGCTTTTTTTTGTTCCATTGTTTATTTGCATTAAGTTGCCAGAAAAGCCAATATTTTTTATAAAGTTTGATAAATGATTTGAAGGAACAATTATTGTATTAACAGATCTTATAGAAACATTTCTAAAAAATTTGTAAAGTTCTATTGAAATGTTGTATTTTTTTGACTGAAATTCATCAAATTCTTCAGTGACTTTATATTTTGAATAATACTTTTCCCAAACTGGGTCACCTACTATTTTTCTAATTGTATTTTTTCTTATAAATAAGTTCGCTAAATATGTTTCAAGCCACAAACCATTGATGAAAATAACATCTGACTTTCGTCCAAATTTGAGTATTAGAAAGAATGTTTTAAAAATTCTAATAAATTTATTTTGTTTTCTTAAAATCCTGATAACTTGATAATCTTCTTTGTTCAAATTACTCATATCTTGACTTAAAGTAATTACTTTTACATTATTTTTATTAGACAATTTCTCTGCAATTAATGGAACAAACCTTGCAGGACCACCAACATCTGGAGGATATATTCCAGTTGTTATAAGAATATTCACTTTACTAATTATTTTGTTTGTAATTAATTATGTTTTCAACCATAAATTCAATATTTTTACTAGGTTTAATTCCAGTAAATTCAACAATTTTCTTAATTCCAGGAGTACGTCTATTTGGGTCTTCAAAAGATTTCCCAAAGACTTCTTCATGACTTTTATAAATAATTTTTGAATTAGAATTGCTTTTTTCAATAATAAGCTCAGCAAGTTCTTTTATTGTAATTTCCTCTGTTTGACCAATATTAAATATTTCTCCATATGCTTTTAACTCTGCAAGTTTTATTAGATAGGTAATTACATCATCTACCCAAGTAAATGATCTGGATTGAGAACCATCACCATGAATTAGTATATCTTCATCATTAATGGCAGCTTCAATAAATCTTGGAACAACCATTCCAAATTTTGAGAGTTGATTAGGTCCGATTATATTAAATAAACGAACAATTATTGGTGAAACTTTTTTCTCTTCATAAAGAGAGAGAGCAATAAACTCATCAATCATTTTTGATGCAGCGTATGACCATCTTAATTTTGTAGTAGGCCCAATTAAGCTTTTTGTTTCCTCTGTCCAAACCTTATCTTCAGCGACACCATAAACCTCAGACGTTGAAGTTAGTAAAACTGGGAGATTATTGGCTTGGCAAGCCTCCAAAACTTTATGGGTAGCAAGAATATTCGTTAGTAGTGAATCACTTAAATTATCCATAATATATTGAACTCCAACACCTGCTGCAAGGTGATAGCAAAAGTCATAATTTTGAAATACTTTGTTTATATTTTCAATATCTTCAATTTTTGAATGAATGAATTCTATTTTGTTATCTGATAGAAGGTTATCTAAATTTGATTTAGAACCCGTTGAAAGATCATCAATTATTAGTATTTTTTCGACATCATTTCTCAGCAATGCTTTCACTAAACTTGTTCCTATAAATCCAGCACCACCAGTTACTATTATTTTTTTCATAAACCCTACAAATATTTTAGATTCTTAATCAAATCTCTATTTTCAAAATACCATTTTACAGTATTTTCTACTCCACTCTTGATATCTGTTTTAGGAGACCAGCCTGTAATATTTTTTGTGTTTTCTAAACTTGGCAAAACGATATCTGGATCTTTGTATGCTCGTTCCTGATAATCAATATTTGCTTTTGTGTTAGTTGCTTCTTCAATATATTGAATAACTTCTATTAAAGTTGAAGTTTGATTATTTCCAACATTTAGTGTGCAGTCAGTATTTACACTTTTACATAAAATTAATAATTCAGTTACATCATCAATATATGTAAATGATCTTGATTGTTTACCGTCACCAAATAAATTAACCTTCTTACCTTCAACAATCCAATGTATAAATCGTAAGACTGACATATCTGGTCTTCCAAAAGGACCATAAACTGTGAAGAATCTTGTAATGATAACTTTAGTTTCTGAATTTTCTAGAATATTTTTGGCAAACACTTCACCAGACAACTTTGAAGCGGCATAGATTGAAGGTGGTTCTATCTTTTCATCAACCCCTTCAACCATCTTATTTGTGCCACTATTTCCATAAATTGAGGATGTTGAAGCTAAGACTAATTTTTTTATTTCACATTCTTTAACAAAATTAGCCACATTTGTAGTGGCAATAGCATTATCTTTTATATATGAAACAGGATCTAAAAAGCTCTGCCTCACACCTGCTCTTGCAGCTAAGTGAAATACAATATCATAATTAATATCTTCAGTGTCTTTAATATATTCTAAATTTTTATAAATATCTAAATTTAATTCATAATCTTTAAAATTTGAATCTTTTTTAAGTATTTGTTGTCTTATTCTTTTAAAACTCGGATCATAAGCTTCATTAAATGAGTCAATACCGGTGACATTGTGACCTTCATTGAGTAATCGTTTTGAAAGATTAAAGCCAATAAAACCAGAACTCCCAGTAACAAGAATGTTTTTACTCACAGTAAACATGGTAACAAAGCTTGGTATATATTTGTCTAAGAAAATATTTTGCAAAAAAATAAACAATAATTATTAAGAAAATAAAAGCATATACTATTAAAGAAGATGAAAGTATTAATTGTCGGCGGGGCAGGCTATGTCGGTGGTGGCATAGTAGATTTATTATCAAAAGAAAATGAAGTTACAGTTTATGATTCTTTAATTTATGAAAATTCTTACAGAAAAAATGTAGATTTTATTTTTGGAGACATTAGAGACTATAAAAAAATAAACAATATTTTAGATCAATATGATGCTGTAATATGGCTAGCTGCTTTGGTGGGTGATGGAGCTTGTGCAATAAACCCCGCCCTTACTCACGAAATTAATTCAGAAACTGTAAAAAACCTTGCTAAAAATTTTAAGGGAAAAGTAGTATTTCTCTCTACATGTTCAGTTTATGGAGCTCAAGAAGGGATTCTTGATGAAAGTTCTGAAGTTAATCCACTTTCTGAATACGCTTCATCAAAGCTTATTGCAGAAAAGTATTTAGCTGACTCAGATTCAATTATTTTTAGATTAGGAACCCTCTTTGGAATTGGAGATAAGTTTTCAAGAATTAGACTGGATTTAGTTGTAAATATCTTAACCACTAAAGCCTATATTGATAAGAAAATGAGTGTTTTTGGGGGTGAGCAATGGAGGCCTCTTCTTCATGTGAAAGATGTAGCAAATGCTATAGCTCATACACTTGATACTCAAACAAACGGTGTATTCAATCTTCATTACAAAAATTTTAAAATTATCGAAATTGCTAACGAGATTAAAAACAAAATTAGTGACGTTGAGATAGAAACAACACCTCTCCCATTTCAAGATGCTCGAAATTATCAAGTTTCTAGTAACAAATTAATAGACGCTACTGGATTTCAAGCCACTGTCGATTTAACACAAGGCATAAATGAAATGTATGAGTTAATTTCTTCAAATAGAATTAAAGATATAAATGACCCTAGATATTCAAATCAAAATTTTTTACAAAAATATGGAGTTAAATAAAAATGGAACCTATTTTGTTTTCGAGCAATTCACATTCAGATGATAGGGGAACGGTTTTTTTTACTAATGAACTTAATTTAAAAAATGTAGTTAGAACATATAAAGTTCAGAATAAATTAATTAAAACAGTTCGAGCTTGGCACGGACACAAAATAGAAGAAAAGTGGATTAGTGTTGAAGAGGGAGAATTCTTAGTTTGTGCTGTACACATAGAAGATTTTGATAACCCATCTAATGATATAAAAATTCATAAATTTACTTTAACCCCAACAGATGGAATTTTGTATATACCAAATAATTATGCAAATGGCGCAATGAATTTAACTGAAAATAATAGTATTAGATATTTCTCATCTTTACCTTTAGATGAGTCGGTCAAAGATGATTATCGTTTTGATTCTAAACTTTGGGATCCGTGGAGCGAACTTAATCCAAATTTTTATGAATAAGTTATTGATACTTGGTTCAAGTGGAATGCTTGGAAATATGGTATCCAAATATTTCATTAACACTAATGAATTTGATATATTTTTAACTTATAGAAATAATAAGCAAAATTATCCACATGAAAATTCTTACAAATTTGATGCATTAACTGATGATTTAGAAAAGTTAATCAAAGATATAAATCCAGATTTTCTGATAAATTGCATTGGACTAATCAAACCTGAAATTAATGAAGAAAGTAACGAGTCAGTTAAGAAAGCGCTAGAAGTAAATAGCTATTTTCCATTAAAGATTTCAAACCTTGCCTCAGAACATAATTTTAAATTTATTCAAATTGGTACGGACTGTGTTTTTTCAGGTGCAACTGGTGAATATTTAGAGTCTTCTTTTCAAGATGCAATTGATGTATATGGAAAATCAAAAATTGGTGGAGAAGTAGTAAATTTAAACAAGTATTTAATAAGAGGGAGTATTGTCGGGCCAGAAGCAGGTCAAGGAAAGTCTTTGCTAAATTGGTTTTTAAATCAAGGTGAAGGAAAAGTAAATGGTTTTATAGATCATATGTGGAATGGGATTACAACATTAAATTTTGCAAAGATTGTCCACGGAATGATTAAAACTAATAATTTCAAAAATAATATACAACATGTAATACCTAAGGATGAGGTTTCAAAATACGACTTATTAATATATTTTAAAAAGTTTTTTGGTGTTGATGTGAAGGTTGAAAAAATAAACTCAGAAAATTCGGTCAATAGAACTTTAAAGACTGAAAACGAAGATGCAAATAAAACATTATGGTTAGATGCTGGATATGAAAATATTCCAACAATAGAAGAAAATATTAAAGAATTATCTGAAAGCAGTTTAACTAAAGGTATCCTTAATACGATATGAAAGATATTGGATTAATTCTTGGAATTAGACCTGATGTAATTAGGGCAAGCAAAATAATAAAATTATTAAATCAAAGTACAGATATTGATTTCGACTTTATTTGGTCTGGACAACATTATTCAGAAAATATGAAAGATGTTTTTTTTAATCAACTAAACACTCCAAAACCAGATTATGAATTTAACATCGATGTTACAAACGATGCAACTACAGTTTCCTCAATAATTAATGAAACTTACTCACACCTAGAGAATCATAAATATAAAGCTGTTATGTTTCTGGGTGATACTAATACAGTGATGGGTTCTATCGGTGTTTCACAGCACAATACACCAATTGTTCACATAGAGGGGTGTATGAGGTCATATGACTGGAGAATGCCTGAAGAAAAATACAGAAAAACAATTGATCATCTTTCAGATAGAATTTATTCATATCTTCCCTCATATAAGAAACAAGGGTTAAATGAAGGTATATCTGACAGCATAATAAAAGTTACTGGAAACCCTATAGTTGATATTCTTGATGAATTTAAAGATTTATTTGATACAGGGGTTAATTTTCTAGATGATAGAGTCAAAAATTTTATCAAAGATGACGAGTTTGTATTAGTTACTTGCCACAGAAGAGAGAATATTTTAAGTACAGAAAGCTTTGAAAGCATAATTAATTTAATAAATACAACTAATAAAAAAGCAGTATTCCCAATGGGATACGCCACTCAAAGACAGTTAAAAGATTCGGGAATGAAGTTAAATGATAACATCTTAGTTGTAGACCCCATTGGTTATCTTGAGTTTATCTACTTACTCAAAAACTCATCTTATTGCTTATCTGATTCAGGAACAGTAATAGAAGAAGCGTGTATATTAGGAATCCCAACAGTTCAGATGAGACATAGTACAGAAAGACCTGAAGTGTATGAGGTCAAATCATCTATAAAATTTGATCCAACTATTAACAATGACAATCTAGAAGATGTACATTTTAAAGCTTATGAATTAAAAAGTACGGTTTGGAAACACCCTTTTGGGGATGGAACTGCTTCTAAAGTAATTGTTGATGATTTGATAGATTTAAGTAAAAATAATAACTTTAACAAACACGCCAGAGAAAATTATGATTTTGATATCTCAAGATCATTTTTAAAATGAAAAAAATTTTAATTCATTCTTTAACTTTTCCTCCTGACACTATTTCAACAGGCATGATTGTATCCGAGATAGCTGATGGCTTGAATAAAGAATTGAACAATATTGAAGTATTAGTAAGCTCTCCTCAATACAATTTAAAAAGTGCTAAAGAATACAATCAAAACGACAAAAATATTAGCGTTGGAATGTTTAAAGGAATAAAAGTTCACTACATAGAATCAAACCCGCGTCAGTTTTCAAATTCGTCCAGATTTTTTCAATGGTTGGGTTTTAACTTTAAAGCAATTCGTTTTATTTACAAAAATAGAAAAGACTATAAAAAAATCTTAATTTTTAGCTATCCACCAACTATGAATTTAGTATGCATTTTTACAACTAAAATTTTAAAAATAAATACGATTTATTCACTTTGGGAGTTGTATCCCGAGATAGCTGAAAAATTAGATGAACAACCAAATAGAATTTTGAAATCTTTGTTTAAAATTCTTGATAACTATTCATTAAAAAATGTGAGTAAAGTTGTAGTTAACTCTGAAGAGTTAAAAAAATACTTAATTGAAAAAAGACATATTAATAAAAATAAAATTCATACAATAAATCATTTTTCACCATTTCCAAAGAGTAATTTTGAACCAAATCTGAAATTAGAAAGTATATTCTATGCTGGTAATACTGGAAGGCCACAAAACATAAGTACTTTCATAAATTTTTTTAATGAGCAATTTCCCCAAAACTGGAAGTTTGAGCTTTATGGTGCAGGACAAGAATTTGAAAGTTTATCTAAATTTTCAAAGGATAATATAAACATAAATGACTATCTCCCTAGAGAAGATTTGGAGGAAAAAGTAAAAGATATCCCTTATGCATTAATTTGTTTAGATTATGAAATAACTATTGAAGGGTTTCCAGGAAAAACTTTTGACTACTTAAATATGAATAAAATACTAATAAATTTTTCTAATCCTAATTCTGCTGTTTCTAAATTAATTGATAAATACGAATTGGGTTTCAACATTGATTTAAAGAAACCTGAAAAATTAGAAACTACACTGCAACAAATGAAAAATCTTAAAAAAGTTAATCAAATATTAAAGAATATAAGTGATTTTCAGCAAAATATATCAAATAAGGAAATTGTTAGCACCAAATACAGTAGCTTAATTCGCTCCTCTTCTTGAGAGAACCGAATAAATAGTTTTAAAAATAATAATTAGATCGTAGTTAAAAGACTTTTTATCAACGTATTTTATATCCCAGTAAAGTCTTTCTTGTAAACTTAAATCTAACCTTCCTTGGATTTGAGCTAGGCCAGTAATCCCAGGCTTTATTGAATTCCTTTTTTCTTTGTATTCTCCATAAAGATCAGACTCATATTTAACTAACGGTCTAGGCCCAACAAAAGACATTTGACCTTTCAAAACATTTAGGATATTTGGTAATTCATCTAAAGAAGTTTTTCTTAAAAAAGACCCTATTTTGGTGATCCTATCATCATTTTCAATTCTGATTGGATCATCAGGTGTTAAGGATGGCTCAATTTTTTTATTTTGTGAAAGATCTTTATAGTGATCTTTATGAATTTTTTCATCTGAAGATACAGACATTGTTCTGAATTTGTGTAATTTAAACTCTTGACCCTTTAGTCCCACTCTTTTTTGAGAGTAAATTACTGGACCTGAATCAAATAACAAAATAAATAAAGAAATTATTGGAAATACAACTATAAAAATAGGGAAAATGATTAATAAAAAAATATAATCAATAAAATATTTCATACTAATTACTTTAAACAAAAATAATTTATGTTCTTTAAATAAAAAATATTACATTAAAGTTAGATAAATGTGTGGAATAGCTGGAATTATAAGCTTAAACAATTCCAAAATCGACCCAATAGTTGTTGAGAATGTAAAGCGATCTCTAGAACATAGAGGTCCAGATCACTCTTCTCATAATTTTATAAATGATTCTATTTGTTTGATTCATACGAGATTATCAATTATTGATTTAAACGATCGTTCAAATCAGCCTTTTCAATCTACCGATAAAAGGTACACAATAGTTTTTAATGGTGAAATTTACAACTATAAGGAGTTGAGAAAAGAATTAGAAACAAAAGGATATACATTTATAACAAATGGTGATACAGAAGTTCTTTTGCAGGGTTATGTCGAATATGAAGAGAAAATATTGGATAAACTTCGTGGTCAATTTGCATTTGTAATCTATGACAACAAATCTGGTGAATTGTTTATGGCCAGAGATCGTATCGGTATTAAACCTTTATATTATTCTGTCAATGATAGTTGGATTCTTTTTAGCTCAGAAATGAAAGCAATAGAATTATCAAAACTAATTAAGTTTGAACCGGATATAGATTCGTACTTAGCCTATTTAAGACATCTTTGTGTACCAGCTGACAGAACTGGAAATAAAAATATTAACAAAATAGAACCTGGACAATTTATTCGATTAGATAAGAATGGAATAAATTCAAAAAAGACTTATTGGGACCCGTATACATTTTCAACTAACAATGATTTGGATGAAGAAACAGTTGCAAATGAATTAGATAGGCTCCTAAATGAATCTGTTGAATATCGAAAAGTAAGTGATGTTGAGGTTGGGCTATTTCTCTCAGGAGGTTTAGATTCTTCACTTTTAGGAAAGCTCATGACACAAGATACGGAAACTACTTTAAAAGCTTTCAATGTTGATTATCAAGAAAGCTTTGAGGGCTACAGGGGAGAACTAAAAGAAGCAAGGTTTGCTTCTAAAGAAATTGGAATAAACCTTTACGAAGAGAAAATAAATTTTGAAAATTTTAAAGAAATTTTTGATAATTATGCTTTTTATCAAGACGATCTTGTTGGTGATGAGGTTGGTATACCTTTATATTTTTTAGGGAAAGCAACTAAATTATCTGGTATCAAAGTTGTGCAGGTTGGTGAAGGCTCTGATGAACTTTTTTATGGATATGACCATTGGAATAGATTGTTAAAATTGTCTAATTATAAAAAACCATTCTCTTCAAAAAATAATAAATTTTCAAAATTTACAAATCACAGACTAAATTTGCTTTCAAATATGCTGTATGGAAGTACTACTTTTGCTGGTGGGGCTTTAGGATTCAATTTAGCTGAAATTAATAAACTTGTTTCAGGTGATATTTCAATAGATTCTGGATTGATTAGATATGCAGATAATCTTTGGAATGATTATTTTGCTTCAAAAGATGCAAAGCTGTCCAAATGGATGACCCTTATAGATTTAAAAGTTAGATTACCTGAATTGCTTCTTATGAGAATGGATAAGTTAGTAATGCAATCAGGGGTCGAAGCTAGAGTGCCTTTTCTAGACCATAAGTTAGTTGAGTTTATTTTGTCTATACCTGAAGAATTATTAATTCCGAATTATTCCGGTAAGCCTTTGCTAAAAAAAGTAGCAAAAAACTATATTCCTTCAGACATAATACATAGACAAAAACAGGGATTTAGAGCACCAGTAGGTGAATGGATAAAAAAAGATGAAGATTTCTTTTATGAATCAGTTAGAAACTTTAACTCTTCAACACACTTATTTGATCCAAGTATTCTTAGGAAAGTATACTCTGGATCTGATTATCAAAAGAAATGGTATTTATCTAATCTTGCAAATTGGCATTTAAGTAGGAATTCTCAATGATTAATAATTGGAAGAAAAATACAATTTATATTTCACTTATGCAACTCACTCTTTTACTAGTTAACTTCTTTTTAATTACAATAATTAGCCGAGTTTATGGAGCAGAGATATATGGAGAATATGCTTCTTCAAAAAGTCTTTCTGTATTGATTGGTACAGCTATAGTGATGTCTCTTGCTTTAGTTGTGACAAAATTTTTGGCTCAAAAAAATGAAAGTTCTAAATTAATGTTTCAAAATGCTTATTCATTAATTCTGAGAAATTTAATGCTAAGTTTTATTATTTTAATACCTTTGACTTTATTTCTTAAGCGAGATTTGCCAATGACAATTTTGTTTCTTATTGGATTTGTTTTTAATGAAATGATCCATGTAGCTCTTGCTTATTATCAAGCTAAAGGAGATTTTGTAACTAGCTCTAAGCAAATAATGTTAAGAACAATTATTTATGGATTAGGTGCATGGATACTTGTTACTCAGGGATTTTCAATACTTTCTTTGATTATGTTCCAGGTTATTACCCTTGTGTCATTTTTTGCTGTTGCCCATTTCTCCATACCAAAAAATGATATTGATTTAAATTCAAATAAATCTGTTAAAAATAACTTGCAAGCATCTGGCAAAAAAATGGTTCTTACAACTTTTTCAAGTGCGCTTATTTCAGAATTAGACATCGTTTTATTGGGACTTTTTTATTCTGGTTCTGTATTAGGTGTTCTTGCCTGGTCAAGGCGAATCTTGGAGATAGTATTCCAACTAGTTGCAGCTAGTTTAGATATATTATTTCCAGAATTAAGTAAAGCAAAAACTAAACAGGATGTTTTTGAAATAAGAACCAGATTAAGAAGAGTATTTGTATTATCATTTGCAATCCCAATTTCATTTTTCCTTTTTAGAGGATTAGCGTCTGAACTATTTATTTCATTGTTAGGTTCGGATTTTAGTGAAGTTTCTACATATACTTCTTGGATTCTCTTTGCACTGCCTGTTATGGTCTGGTCACGTATAAATATAATATTTTCTAGAGCACTAAATTTTGAATCCAACTTAACAAAGTCGATATTATTTGGATCATTTGTATCATTAGGAATATATTACGTTATGCATAGTTTTGCTTCTAATCCTGCAATTCTGTCAATAATTTTCTCACAAATTTTTATTGGAGCAATTACCACATATAGTTTTAGAAAATCTTATGAGTAGTTTTAAAACAGTTCTCAGAAAAATCAAATATAATTTAAGTTATTTTTTTGGTTCTGATTTAAAATATCCATCTAATTTTAGATTCTTTGTTAGAAGAGATACTAAATTTCAAAAATTCATAAATCAAAATTGTAGACCTAATCCAAATGAAATGGTGGATTTAAATAATATTAAAATATTTGGTCAACACTCAAAACAATATGTTTTGACAAATGATATTTTCACAAACTATAAATTCTCTAATAAAAAACTAAAACCAGCGTATTTCAATATTGCTGATGTAAAAGTTCCTTATGAAGCTTCAAGATTACAATATTTGCAGAAAGCAAAATCAGGAAACATTGATGTTAGTAGTTTTCCCTTGATCTATTGGAACAGTCCAATGGATGTAGCCATAAGAAATATAAATTTAATCTTTCATCTATTTGCATTAGAAGGCAGTCTTGAAACTTCTAAAATTTTGGGAAATAATAAAGAATTATTGAGCTCTTATATCAGTGAACACTATGAGTTCATAATAAGCAATCTTGAAAACAAAGGAAATGTAGTAGGCAACCATTACTTAATTGAATTGACATCCATTCTTTTAACAATTGCTTCTTTTAATTTTGAACATGATAAAAAAGAATTTTTATATTACGAAAATGAATTAAATTCTGAATTAAACAAACAGTTTTATGAAGATGGTACAAGTTTTGAGGGATCTACACATTACGCAGCTTTTGTTACAGAAGCCTTAATAATATGCAAATTAGCCATTGAGGAAATTAATAGTCAATCAAAAGTACTACCAAAAATAGATGAGATAATAACAACCAATAAAATCTTCTTAAAAAAACTAATGATCAATGGTGAGTTGTCTCAAGTAGGAGATAATGACTCTGGAAGATTATTTTACTTTGAATTCGATGAAGAAGCACCTTTGCAAATGACCTGGCTTATTAATTTAATTGATAAACTTTATCCTAAATTTGCTTGGTTGAATATAGAACAAAAATTTAATTTTGAAATAAAATCAAAAACTCCTTCTTTGGAACAAATGCCAAAAGTTAGTCATAAGAAAATAAAAATATTTACAAAAGATTATGAAAGTTATTGTTTTAATGATTTTGGATTATATGTATGGAGAAACAATGATGAATTTTTTAGTTTAAGATGTGGAACTATTGGTCAAAATGGCATTGGAGGCCACTCACATTATGATCAGTTGTCAATAGAGAGCTATTCAAATAGTAGATGGATCACACGAGACCCAGGCACAGGAACGTATACTGATGATATAAATATAAGAAATAAGTTTAGATCTTTAGAATACCACTGGGGTCCAAAAGCTAATATTAAAATTCCAAAAGAGGACGAATTTGATTGTTTTAGATTAAATTACATGGGTGATGGTCACACATTAATTTTTAATAAAAATAACTTTTTAGGCTACGCAGAATTTAATGGAAAAAGAATTTATAGAAAAATTTCAATTCATGACGGAGAAGTTTTAATTGAAGATTTTTCTAATGATGTTGATTTAGAAGAATATACTTCTTGGGGTGAAGATAATAACGGTATAAAAGTTTTGTTTTCAAATGGATATAAGAGGATTAATTGATTTTAAAAAATAAAAATATAATATATTCAATTCTTTTCGTTGGTTTTCTATTTAATGCATTAGATGCATTTAGTATCTTTGGTATACCGCTTCCATGGGTGTCTACCTCAATTTTTATATTCTTATTTATTAATTTTTTTATTGATAAAAAATTTGAAATAAGCTCTTTAACTTCGCAATATTTTTTTTGGACTTTATATTGTGTTTTTATAACCTTAATGTTTCTATTTTTTCAATATGAAACACTGATTACTAACACAGTCGCCAACCCATTATTGTATGTTTCATTAAGACTATTAAATTTTTTCTCCTTTTTATCTATCATTTATTCACTTAATAAAATTTTCAACAAAGACAATAGAAATAAAATTATTAATTTGGTTGCATATGCATCAATCATAATTTCTATTCTTTCTTTAATTTCTTATTTTTCATATGTAATGAATTTTCCTGACTTATCTAGAAATAGGATGGGAACCGGTATTGGATTTCAGAGTATTGTAAAAGCCTGTACGGTATTAAGGAATTATGGTACTTTCAGAGAACCAAGTTTTTTAGCTGTTTGGATTGCACCAACAATTCCGTTGTATTTTTATAATGCAAAAGAAAAAAATTACTGGTATATTTTGTCATTACTACCTATAACCTGTTTAGTTCTGACAAGAAGTCTTACTGGTGTATTAAGTTTTATTATTGCTGCATTTCTTGTTTTTACAATATCCTCATATAAATTATCAAAACTTAATATAAAATTATTAACCCCAATATTTGTAATATTTGTTTGTTTGGTTTTATCAAATTTATTTGCATACAAATTTCCCCCTTTAGATGAAGACCAATGTCCTCCTTATACACCTGATTATTGTAGTTGTGAATATTATGATGATGATCAGGATAGAGCAAAAAATTCTACAAATATTATTACAAGCATATTTTCGAGATTGTTCGCTGTAATTAATTCGGGAATTAGTTCTTTTGATAGTTTGAACATTGTAAGAGAAAACATTTATGAAAACAATATAAGTATCTTGGGTTCAGGATTAGGTATTTCAAATATTAAATTTTCAGACAACTATGCACTTAATAAAACTCAAGCAAGTTTGCAATACTCTATAAGAAATGGAGCAATTATTGAAAGATATGAAAATAGTATTGTTTCATTTAATAATCTATATCTTAATATATTATTCTCGACAGGAATATTTGGAATTGTATGGTTAATACTGTTATTGATAAAAACATTAAAAAAATTACCGGTTAATCATAATGAATATAATCAATACATGAATATGGGATTTTTTGTTATATTGATAATGTATTTTTTTCAAGGTGAAGAATTAAGCGTTTGGTTTGCTACGTTCATTGGTATATTTTTAAGCGAAAGATAAAATGTCTAAAATTTTAATAGTTTCACATCAATTTTTGCCTCATCAAAGTCCAAGAACAACCAGATGGAAAATGATTTACGATGAATTAAACAATAGAGGTCATGAGGTGATGATTTTAACTGGCACCCCCCAAGAAGAAAAAAATGAAAATATTATATACGTAGGTAATAAAAACCCCGAAGGGGTTGTAGAAAATTTACGAAAGGGTTCTAACAAATCTCACAGTTCTTCATTATTAAATTTCGGATTCAGATTATTAAAACTTTCTTACAGGTTTTTATACAAAACTTTTTCTTGGCCTGATTATTCGATGTTTTGGTTAATTTCTATTTTAAGAAATAAAAAAAATTTAAGTTTGGATTATGACTATATAATTTCCGTTAGTCTTCCATTTTCCTCTCATGTAGCTGCTTATATGTTAAATAAAAAATATAAAAAGAAGTGGATTATGGATATTGGAGATCCTTTTTTACTAAAGAAAAATGCAAGAGAAAACAATCACTTAATTTACTTTTTTTTAAATAAATATTATGAAACAAAGTTTTATAGTTTAGCTTATAAAATCTTGTTCACTCATAAAGAATCTCTTGAAACTCATTCATCTTACTTCAATATCGACAAAGAAAAGTTAATTGTTGGTAAACCAATCAGCTCTTTTGACGAAGAGGTGTACAAATTGACATTGTCATATGATTATTTGTCTAACCCTATAATTTTTGGATATTTTGGAGTTCTCACTAAGGGTGTAAGAAGCCCAGAGAATGTTATAAATTATTTAGAAGGTTTGGGAGACTTTGAATTTAAGTGGTTTACTAATCCTGATTCAAAAATTGAAATAAGTAAGCACGTGCGACAAAAGAACAATCATGAATTTTTAAATATGGTTTCAAGAAGTGAAGCACTCAAGATTATGGCATCTTCAAACCATTGTCTTTTATCTATCGGAAACAAGAACTCTGCACAATTACCAAGTAAGGTAATTGAATATCTTTCAACAGGTAAGCCAGTAGTTCATTTTGCTGAAATAGGGGATGATCCAGTATTTGAAATATCGAAAAAATATCCTAATTTGTTAGTTATATCAAATGAATTAGACAAAGAAGAATTTATTAAAAAATTAAATAATTTATTTCCAAATATTTATAATTTTTCTAGTGAGACTTTTCTTGAAGAGTACTCTGCTAGAACATTAGTAAATCAATTAGATTTTATCTAAAATCTTTCCCCAATTTTCAGAGTAAGAGTTAGCAAATATATAGTCTTCCGCAGCAATGCCTGCGTCATGAATTTTACTTAATGCATCTTCGGTGTTTTTATATTTATAAAGATAGGTATGATCTGATAAAAAATATTTAGAGTAAGATTTATTAGGTACCACAATTTTTAACCCAAGTTCTTGAGCCTCATAAAGTGGTAATCCTACTGTTTCAAACTCACTTGCATGAAAATATATTCCGTTAAGTGAAAGTACCTTCAATGTTTGTTCGTGTGTTTCTGTAAACACACAATTAAATTGTTTTAATTTGTTTGGCGGATTAATTATTGTAATTTTGTTTTTATCAGGCAATGATCCTAAAACCTTTAATATAAATTTATAATTCTTATTTGGAATGTTGCTTCCAAAACAAACAATATTATTATTTTGATTGGTTTTAACTTTTGTATTTTGAATTTCGCCAATTTGTATAATTTTATTTCTGTATTTCTTATTAATTAATTCAGATGTATGGCTTAGTTGAACAATTATATTGTCACACTTTTTAAAGCTTCTTGTTATAAAAAAAAGTAATGTTCTATTTTTAAGATTTTTTGAAATGAATGGAAGTATATTCTGGACAAAAACAAATGATTTCACTTGAGTATTAAATCCAAAATTTCCAAAATGAATAATTCCACTACTGCTATTAATTTCGTTTTTTAAATTTTTTTTGATTAGTAGATTTAAATAGGGGTGGAGATACCTTTTTTTTGTAAGTTGTATAAATTTAACATTTTTCTTTTCATAAGATTGATTTTTTAAATCTCGATAAAACTCATCTTCAGAATACAGAACAATAATATTTTCATTTAAATCTGAAAAGTACTCAAATGCCTCAACAAAAAGCTTTACGCCACCTAATGATTTAACTCCGCATGCATTTAAAACAATCTTTTTTTTCACCAATTCAATGATAGTTGTACATTAATAACTATTTCATCACTAAAATCATAAAGTAGTGATTAAAGAATATGATATTGCTCTTGTTGTTGGTACAAGGCCAAATTTTGTAAAGGCAGCTCCGCTTTTAAAAAAATTAGAAGAAAATAATAAAAGAGTTTTGTTTATTCATACCGGTCAGCATTTTGATAAAAGTATGTCTAATAATATTTTTGAAGATTTAAATTTAAGGAATCCGGATTTGAATCTCGATGCTCCAAAAGATTCTCAAAGCAAGCAGTTTCAATACATTGTTGAAGAATTAGAAAAAGTATTTAAGAACTTCAAAATAGACAAAGTTGGAGTATTTGGAGATGTAACATCTACTCTTGCAGCTTCAATAGCTGCTAAGAATGCTAACAAATATTTATTTCATGTCGAATCAGGGTTAAGGTCAAACAACCTAAATATGCCAGAGGAAAGAAACAGGATAATGGTTGATGCAGTAAGCGACTTATTATTAATTCCGTCTGACGATGCCATGGAAAATTTATTAAATGAAAAAACCTCAGCAGACAAAATTTTCAATGTTGGAAATATTATGATCGATACTTTATCAGACAATAAAGAAAAAATAATTGAAAATTTACATGAGATAAAAGAAAAACTAAATATTACGAAACCATATTTTGTAATGACTCTTCATAGACCATCTAATCTTACTGATAATATATTGAACGATATATTTCAAGCAGTTGGCAAGTTTACAGAATCTTACGAAATTATACTTCCAGCACATCCAAGGCTTAAAAACTTCATTGATAATCAAAAAATTTTATTTAAAAATATCCTTCTTATAGAACCACTTTCATATATTGACTTTATGTCTCTTGTTTATGGCAGTAGTTTAGTTCTTACTGATTCTGGAGGCATTCAAGAAGAGACCACATATTTAGGGATAAATTGTTTGACTCTAAGAGAAGAAACAGAGCGACCAATTACAGTTACAGAAGGAACAAATAAAGTTATAGGCATAAATAAGGAAAAAATAATTAATGAAATAAATAATTCTTTAGAGAGTAATATTTTAAATGAAACAATGATTAAATATTGGGATGGTAAAACTTCTGAAAGAATTTATGAAATTTTATTTGGTTAAATATGAGTGAATTTAAATATGATCTTGCAGTAATTGGGCTCGGATATGTTGGGTTACCATTAGCAATTGAAGCCGCTAACAGTAACTTGAATGTTGCTGGTCATGACATAAACGCTTCCATAGTGTCAAACCTAAATAAGTCTATTTCACATGTTGAAGACATTTCGAATAAGGTGCTTAAAGATGCACTTTCTAAAGATCTTTTAATTACTACTGAGTCAAATGTTTTAGGAGATTCTGAGTACGTAGTAATTAGTGTTCCAACTCCGCTAACCGACTATCAACCTGATTTAAGCTATGTTGAGGCTGCAACAAAAAGTATTGCTGAAAATCTTAAAAAAGGGCAGACTATAATCCTCGAATCTACTACTTACCCTGGAACTACATTAGAAATAGTGAAGCCAATACTTGAAAAAATTTCAAGTTTGGTAGCTGGAGAAGATTTCTTGCTCGGATACTCACCTGAACGGATAGATCCTGGAAACAAAGAATGGACTTTTAAAAATACACCAAAAATTGTTAGTGGTATAAATGAAACATCACTTAAAAAAATATCAGAATTTTACAATTCGATAATTGATGAAGTTGTTGAAGTCTCTGGTACGAGAGAAGCAGAAATGGTTAAATTAGTTGAGAATACATACAGGCAAGTGAATATTGCAATGGTTAACGAACTTGCGATATTGTCAAACATGTTAGACATAAACATTTGGGAAGTAGTCGACGCTGCAAAAACAAAACCCTTTGGGTTTCAGTCATTCAGGCCTGGACCAGGAGTAGGAGGTCATTGCATTCCAATTGATCCAAAATATTTGTCTTTTAAAACAAGACAAATTGGACAGCCTGTCCGTTTTGTTGAATTAGCTCAAGAGATTAACAATTCAATGCCAAATTATGTCATTTCTAGAATTAGTGAATTAATGAACAAAAAAGAAATACTTTTAAAAAATTCCAAAATACTATTACTAGGCGTAGCATATAAAAAAGATATTGGCGACACTAGGGAGTCACCGGCAATTGATATAATTGAATCGCTATTGGAAAAAAGCGCAGATGTATCTTTTTATGACCCATACGTTGATGAATTGATAGTTAATAAAGAAAGTATATTAAAGGAACAAGATTTAGAAAGTATATCAAATTATGATTTGGTTATTATCCATACGCCACATACATCTTTTAGTAAGATAGATTTTGAAAATATTAAATCATTGATATTCGACACTACAGGAAATTTTACAATTTCGAATGCCGAGAGGATATAAAATAACTCCGAACTTTGATACTTTATCAAAAACCATAAACGTACTTGGTAGTGAGCTTGGTAACGTAATTAAAGATCAAGCTGGAGCAAAATACTTTAAAATTGTTGAAGATATACGATTAAATTCTAAAAAATATAGACAAACAAACAACAATAAATACTTAGATTCTATTTTCAAAACTCTTCAATCTCTTGAGCCAAATGAGATATTTATAATTACAAAAGCATTTACAATATTCTTTTATTTATCAAATATTGCTGAACAAGTATTTAGAGAGCATACTCTAAAAAATTCAAATATTTCTATTAATAAAAAAACAAATAACGAACTTATTTTCATGCCTGTTT
>Ga0181606_10000634_pt1 | contig 29244 bp, 38 predicted proteins | sample 041ome_10_FD_132994 | JGI IMG/M metagenome (GOLD analysis project Ga0181606, IMG submission 132994) | Coastal salt marsh microbial communities from the Groves Creek Marsh, Skidaway Island, Georgia - 041412US metaG (megahit assembly) | ecosystem: Environmental > Aquatic > Marine > Intertidal... | reverse complement strand
GTACGCAGGCAGCAGCCGCTGACGCTATGGGTATTAGTCGAAGCACGTTTCAAAGTCGTCTGTCGCGCGCATTAAACGAAGGAATGTTTGATGAAGGCACAGCAGAGACATCAACCTACTCACGTCAGTTACTTCCCGAAAGCGATGAGCCAATCGAAAAGATTGTAGATCAGCTCACGACTCGGTTTGAAAAACGCAAACAGTATGTGGATGCAAAGAAGTGGCAGCGCATTAAGATGAAATCAGATGAACCTATTGGTTTGCTTTGGTTTGGTGACCCCCATCTTGATGACAACTTCTGTGACTGGACAGTGCTGCGGCGTCACGTTCAATTAGTGCAGGAGAACGATGGTGTTTACGGATGCGGACTTGGTGATTATCAAAATAACTGGGTTGGTAGATTGTCTCGCCTGTATGCCGAGCAAGACACAAGTCACAGTACAGCTTGGCGGCTTGTTGAGTGGTTTGTTAAAAACATTAATCCTCTTATTCTGATTGGTGGCAACCATGATATGTGGTCGGGGCCAGGCGATCCGCTTAAATGGATGACTGAACCTCATTCAATTAACGAGGACTGGGCTGCTCATGTATCTATTGCTTTCCCTAATGGTGAGGAATGTAAGATTCACGCAGCTCACGATATGCCAGGGCACAGCCAATGGAATCCGTTGCATGGTCAGAAGAAGATGGCAATGCTGAAAAGCAATGCGCATCTATACATTGCTGGTCACAAGCACAACTGGGAGCTGGCACAGATGGAGCAAGTTGAGGAAGGCCATGTTTCTTGGCTGGCTCGTGCTCGTGGCTATAAGTCTAGCGACACCTATGCACTGGTGCGTGGCTATGATGAGCAAGCATATGGACAAGCAATCCTTCAGGTAATCAACCCTAAAGCTGAAACACCAGATGGTTTCACGCACTGCTTTGTTGATGTGGAAACTGGCGTAGAGTTTCTAAACTACCTACGATCTAAATAAAAGAAGGGGGCAGAGTCTAGTTGACCTGCCCCCTCTCCTTGGAAACTTGGAAACTTATTTGTCTAAGTTAAAGAATTTTTCTTGAGATAATAATCCTACTCCTATGCGCACAAAGTTTATCAATGCGCGTGGACTCATACCCCATACATTATAGTTTGCATCTTGATCTCGAACACACAGCTCTGCTGGGTATTGCGGATCACCTGAGGCTCGTAAGTAAATAAGAATATCTTCAGGTATGTCTAAATCTTCCAAGGCTTTGAGAGCAAGAGATTGTTTCATTTCTCTCCAGCCTATCGTGTCATTGGGTGCTGACGCTATCTCTCGCAGCTTTGATTCTGCCTGGATAGCGCGGCGCTGCCATGCCTCTAAGTCATTCATAATAAACCTTTATCTTTTCTAGTAATGTTTGGTAATCTAACTCGGATACTCGAATCTTGTGGCCTACCTTCAGCAAAGGAATTTTGTGCTTTCGGAAGAGCTTCTTAACATCTTGAGGGGAGACAGACAAAGCTGCCCCCACCTCTTCGATTGTTAGGATACTAGAACGGGATATCGTCGTCGATTGGCTGCGCTTGCTGTTCGACATTGTTTTTACCTTCCATTTTATCGCTAAAGCTCAGTGACATATACGACAGGTTGTCTTTGGTTTTCTTCCAAGCTGCAATCCTGCGCGTTCCGATGGGACCTGTGTAATCAGGCGCACTGTCACTGGTTTTCTTTTGGTTAGGGAAAAGCGTTCCAGTCTTTTCATACACGTCCATAATCTTGCGACCATCTGGCAGCGTAGACATTGTGATAATCATTTGGGACTCATTGCCATTGTTGTTGGCCTTGCCCTGCAAGATCATCTTGTGGTTGTCGCGTGGCGGGAATACCGCACCGCTATCTGTGTTATCGTATTGGCTCATTACCATTCTCCATTCGTAGGTTTACTATCTGCCGCATATTTATTGTCGTGCTCTCCTAAGAACACATCAGCATTAAAGCCAAGGTGCGACAATGCCTTGGTTAGCCCATCAGTTACAGCCATCTTTGGTGCGTCCTCTGCAATGCGTTCCTTCTTGTAGAAGGTGCGGCATCCAGTGAACGGGCCGAATTTATTTTCGCGTGTGCCTGTCCACACTGAGACGTGTGAAATGCAAGCAACATCGCCATTAGCAACAGTAATCATTTCGGTTGTGGCATCCCAGCCCCAGCCCTGACCGACTGGCCCGAAGGCTCTTGTCGCCTCCCGCACCTGATACATCGGGTCAATGCTGGTGAATGAACGCGCACCGAAGCTAACCTTCTTCAGAAACTTTCCGTCTGATACGGAAACCTTTTCCCATAACTCCATGTTAGTCATCCTCTTTATCCTTTCTGACAACTGTTACAATCAATCTGCTGTTACGATACTCAATTCGAACAGCTTCCTTTGGTGTGTGAATCCAGACTGAGCTCCAGCCAAGGCTGTATTCGTTACCAATAAGATGCTCAAGTGGAATTGCATCTTCACTTATAAGAGGTGGCGTGATATTATTAGTCACTGTTTTCTCCTTTCAACAGTATGGTCGAGGGTTTTACTCCGCCCTCGGCCATTTTGTATTCTGCATATTTCTTTCCAGACTCTCTAATTGTTTCAATCGGATAGCCTTCAGAGCGCAGATCGTGGACGCGAGAAGCAAGGCGAAAGCAGCCAAACATATTCAACGCATCCATTGGGTTAATCTTATTACCTTCCTCTAAGTAGGAAAGTATTTGGTTATTTTGTGTGATATTCTCAGTCATCTAAATACTCCTTGTTAACATTGATTCTTAGTGAGCCATTGCTGGCTCTCTTGATAGCAAGAATGTCTGAGTAAACTTCCCGTTCATTACTTGCTACCATTTGTTTGAGGTTCTTCTTCGCTGCCTCATGTTCCTTTGCCGCTTGCATTGTTGATACATACTCGTGAGCTTGATACTGAAACTCATTGTCTGTGGCTGCATTGCGAGACACCATGTCGTCGATTGCAATCTGGTCAATGCTTGCGGTAATGTATGGCATAGATAGTGGTGGTTCCTTTTCATCTACTACATACTGCCAAAACTCTTTCAGATGAATGTGCATCCGTTGAAGATAGCCCTCATCTCTCGCGACCTTTACATACTCATAGCGGCGATTACCGAACAGGTTTGCAAAGTAGATATGCTCCATGCCAGATACTTCCAGATAGAGCTGTAGCTGTGGCATATAGCGTTCTAGTTGTTTGCGCATGGTGTTCATCTCAAATGTGTGTTTGACCTCAAGGCCAGTGCGCACACCATTCAGCATGAACTCTCCGTCTAATGTGCCGCGACACGGCACACCATTCCAGTTGTAGTTATAGCGCACCTGTTCATTCACAGTGACATCCATATCTTTTCTAAACCAGTTGATGTTGAATTGCTCAGTCCATATACCGAGCTGGACTGGCAAGACATCAGACAGATCATCGCGTTCACGATACCCCATCTTATCTAGCCAAAGGCTGTGCCAGTCTCCGTCCATGATGCGCAGCGCGCAGCTGCCACCAATGGTTTTGCGTCTTAAAATATCTTCCGAATCAGTCATGTTTACTCCTTTTCAATACTGTTCTAGCCGTTTTGATGTTGTTTGTCCAGTGCTAACAAGCGTTCTTTTGCCTTCATTGGGATGCGAATTAGCACCTGCCCCATGCCTCGGTTCAATCCTTCCTCGTCCATCAGGCGCTGGGTTTCGTTGATATGCCAGTCACACTTCTCGACAGTCCAGCCCTGACCTATTGGGTCATTCTTGCTGGCGCGTGGTTTCTCTGGCTCTTCCCCTGGCTTTGCTAACCTCTCCCAAGTAGAGTCGACAGCTTTGGTTCGTGCAACATAATCAGCGTTTACTTTTGACACTGCCTTTGCCACTATGGACGGGCTAAACCACGTGCCCATGGTGTGAGATGCAATGCACCTATCCCATACCTTTGCGACTTCCTGCCTGAACACTTCTTCGTTTGGTATGTGTGTGCTCAGTCTTTGATTAACTATACGACGAATCTCTTCTCCGTATTGTTTTTGCGCGGCCTTGTCGTCCTTCATAGCTCGCGGCGCATAATACATACGCCCCATCTTTACAACAAAGTCCATGTAGATAATGTGTTCTCTCTCTTCGAATGTCATTTGTAAATCCCACTTTCTTTGTCTCGTTTCTCTTGAATTTTTTGAATCATTTCAGCTACCTCTTCTCGGTATGCTTCCATCTTTTTTTCTCGCTCGACCTCGTTCTGTAAGGCCAGCAAGTAAACTTCATTCATTAATGTTTCAATCTCTGGGTTTGATCTCTTTTGATTTCGAATCTTATCGACAGCGTGGAGGATGGTTGTGTGGTCACGGTCAAACATCATGCCCAGCTTCGGCAAGCTGTAGACTGTGTATCTATATGCAAGCGCAAACAAAACGTGGCGCGGAGTAATTAAATATCTTTGCCGCTTGCGTCCAAGCAGCTCGTCTTTGTTAACTTCAAACACTTGAGCGACAGCAGGAATCAGTGAGGATAGAGAAACAATCTCTTTCTTTTTAAGCCCCGTCTCTTGCTTTAGCTCTCCAACTGGTGAATTTAACGCATACTCTGTTTCATAACGAATCTGTTTATTCATTGCTCTCTCCTTTAATAAGTTTTTCTGCGATGTGGTCTGGTATAATTAGCACCCACTTTGGCGCGTCTGGTTCTGTTGTGCCCAGCTTAAACACTGCGACATCTCTATTCTTCAAGACAGTAAACGGGGACGGAAAGCCTTTCTCTTTCCGATACTTAACCTCTGTTACATACTCAGTGTCATTCAATGTGACAACCAAGTCGCCAGAGTATTCACCGCCCAGGGCCCCTGATAGCGGTTGCTTGCGCACCTTCAGCCCCCAGCTCTCGAATAGTTTCTTAAACCAGTTCTCGTGATAGCTTCCTTTGGCTTTGCTTTTGCTGGTCATTTTAAGTTCTCCTCAATCCAAGTCATAGCGGTGCAAATCTCTTTCCATTGGTCATCGTATGATGGTTCCCATTCTGGTATAAAACCTTCACGAAAGCTGAACGCATCAAGCGCGTCCCATATAACTTGGATGTTTTTGTTAGCCTCATCTTGTTCACTCATGTTTCAACTCCGTGTTTTCTGATTGGCTTGGCAAACTCTGCAAGATAGCAGGGGTCGCAAAGCAGTTTGTGTTCTTCTGGTTCTATCTTCATTAGTAATATTACCCAGTAGTCTACTATCAGACCGCACTCCTCGCACTTGCGCGGCGCTGGGTCTGATAGCTTTTGTTTTCTTTTCATTCTATGCCCTCTGGTATGTTTCGCTCTTCCCATGCCTCGAGCGCTTTGCTTACAAAGATGCCTCGTTTAAAAGATGGGTTATCTTTTTCTAGCATATCAGCTAACACCTCTACATCTACTGGCATTGATAGCAGTGGCCCGATGTGTTTAGCCATAAATTCATAGTGTCGTCGAAAGAACATTGAGTTCATTTGTTTTCTCCTTTAAGTCTAAACCATTCTTCAGCCCACTCTATTAAGTAGGTTTCAAGATTGCGTTTGATTAGGTGTGATATAATACCCCCGTCATCTGTCATTTGGTCTAATGTTCTGGGGTATTCGGCATACAATAATGCCAGTTGCTCTGGCTTGTTGACAGATTCCACAATAGATGGAATTGCCGCAAGCAAAGCGGTTAGTTTATCTTTGTTGTTGAGCCTTGCTTCTCGCATAGCCTCAACGATTTGATCTTCTAGATCTGTTAGTGATGGTGTCATATTCATTCCCCTTTCTACTCAGCAGCGATTGCTTGCTGTTGATACTGATTAAGATGGCCTGCTGCTTTTTCTGCGGCAGCCATCGCCTTGATGATAACTCTTGGGTTGTCTTTGATTGCAGTAATCCAATGGTTCAAATACTTTGCATGATTGGGGGTAGGGTTTTTGCTCACGCCCAATTCACATGATAATAAGATAGAACCTAGCTCTGCTATCAGTTCTTCGTTTGCTCGAGCCTCCATTGAGTTCAGCTTTTCGAGCCTGTCTAGTCGGGACTTGTGTCCAGTCCAGTGTGTTAGCTCGTGCAACAGAGTTGAGTAATAGTTTTCTGTCTCGCTCTCATGTTCTGTGGCAATGAAAGCTTTTTCTGGCGGCATTACAATTACATCGTCTGTTGGATTGTAATACGCCTGGTTTCCGTGCGTCATTACTTTGCACGGGACTTTAGATATAAAGTTTTCTACAGCCTCAACCTTGGTAACTTTGTTTTCTTTATCTTTCAGGTTGATTGGCTCATAGTCTACAGTCTGTTCGATGTTAAATACTGGAGACAGTTTCATTACATGATAGAAACTATTCTTGTCCTCATCGATTACCTTAGAATAAAAGATAGAATTGGCAACAGATCGTTGACCTTCAGCGACTTGTTTGCCAATAGATTTCCATTGCTTATAGGTTGCCCATTGTGATTCACCAAAGCCAGCGCCCCATCCCTGAAGCATTAGACCAAACACATTGCCCCCAGTATAGCGAGCATTTCGCGCTGGATTAAATGGAAGGCCACCCTTTTGGGTTGCCCATGGTTTAGACCAATCGTCTCCATACTCTGACATCAAGTCAGTTACTTGTTTGGCGATTCGATTGACATACTCTCTTGTTGTCTCTTTCATTTTCTACTCCTTTAAAATAAATGCTGAGGATTTTTCAACGCCCTCACCCAGTCGGGGGCGCTTGAAAAACCGCAAGCATTTCTCCTTCTATTTCCATATCCCAAAAGGGATTTTCTAAGTATCCTTTGCCTGAACAGTTATCACATTCATCCATGTAGCCTATGATTTCCATCCATGCTCCGTTGTGATTCATTCCACATGAAGGCTCTTCATACTCACGCAAACCTTCTCCGTAACACTCCTCACACTCAAGGTACTGATACATTTCATTGTTATTTATTTCATTGTTATTCATTTCACTAACTCCGTTAATATTTCAGGCCAAACAAATGACAACACAAACAACGTGGGGACCAGTGAAACTAATGCGGTCAGCAGCATTAGTGCTGCCATTGCGGCTGTATCTTTAATCCATTCTTTCATTTGAAATCCCTTTCATTATTCATAATATGCATCAACTGACATTACTTTTCGGACAATCCAATCGCTGTCCTCGTAATAAAGTTCTAATTCTTCCTCATCTTCACAGATGATAGATTCAGTGTAGCCGCCATTAGTCGGCTCACAAATTGCGATAACAGGATATTTTCTTTTCATTTGAAACCCCTTTCAATTCGTTTCATTTTAGGAAAGCTGGCGAACAGTGTCAACCATTATTAACAGGTTTACCCCCTGCTCGAGGTGTCTTTGCACCGATATAAAAAAAGGAACGGCGGCTGTTAGGCCGCCGCTCCGGTTACTTACTCGGAAGCCAGTGCTTCGAGTGCTGCGTGTGCCGCATCCTGGAAGATGCGCGCACCGTGAAGCTGAAGTTGCATCCGCTCGTTCCAGCGTTCAGCGCGCTCTACCTGCGTGCTGTACACTTTGTGCGGGTCTGTAATTTCCTCGCGCTTCTGCTGCTCGTCGATTGCGCGCTGTATGAAGTGCGCATCGTCGAGCTTCTGCTGCGCCTCGGCAGCTTTGGTTGTTTGAAACTCTGCGTCCTTATCAGAGCGCCAGACCAGGTTCTCGATGAACCTTGTCCGAGCGTATGATAAGCTGCCATCCGCCGCAGGCGGATAGACGCTGTCCAACAGCGTCGTGATGGCTTGCTGCGCAGCTGCTACTTCAGCTGCATAGTTGTTAACTTCTTTAGATACTTTAGCTACTTTCTTAGTCATGATATATACTCCTTAATATGACTTACTACTATATAGAGGCTAACTCCTCTACAATCTCTCCTTTGGCACACCCGCACGCGGATTTGTCTAGGACGAAGCCAGCTCCGCTGGGGCAACTAATTGAGAGTGACGCACTGTACACAGAAAAGAATAGTCATAGGTAGTAGTTTGACGACCGCGATCAACAATGACCCAGACCATTAGTTGTCTCCTAGACAAAACGAACGGGTGTGACAAACTGCTTGGATTGTGAGAGTGCCCTACTCGCCCTGAAACGCAGGCCGACGCGCCCACAGCCCAAGGGGCGAGGACGCTTGGAGGCCTTGGTAGTGGAAGGGATGGGCTGGTAATTGTTCTAGGCAGAGCGTCCAGCAGGATGTGTAACGTCCCCCTCGATGGGGGGCGTTATGCATAAAAGCAATAGGTGTTGCAAAATTGCCACTTGATTTATGTTGACGAACCCTCTTAAACTCCGCTTTAGGAGCTTCTTCAGAAGCGACTAATAGGATTATGTGTTTGTCGAAGGATAGCAGAATGGTTAATAGCGTTGCTAAGACTGATAGTGGTTTAACTGTAAAGCAAGAGGCTTTGGTTGAACACCTCGTAGCTAACGGTGGAACGATAAAGGATGCAGCACACGCTGCTGGTTATGCTGACGGTGAGAGTGGAAGAGTAAGTGCTTCCAAAGCGTTAGCTCTTCCTCATGTCCAAGCGTATATGATGCAGAGGATTAGAGACGAGCTGGGGACGAGAGCTACTCTGGCTCTCTCAACGGTTACGAACCTAGCGCGGACTGCCAAGTCTGAGTATGTCCAGCTCGAAGCGTCCAAGGATTTGCTAGACAGAGCGGGGTTGAAGGCGCCAGACAAGCATATGCATCTACACGCTGGCGATATTAAGGTTGAGATTGATTTAGGCTGATGGGGGAGGGGGAAAAATGCGTTGCCGTAAGTTTGCAAGTGGTCCCATTCACGAATTATTCCTTCTCAAGGCTCGTAAAAAAAAGTATACTCCATTGAAGTCAAAATATATTTTTTAGCCAGAGGTGCGTCTATTGGCATATGATCCAAAGCAAGCTCTAATAATTCAAGAAGGTTTTGTTCCTTCCTTTTACTTTGATCACTTAAAAAAGCTGACCATTGGTGTTGGGCATCTCGTTCAGAAGGGAAGCCCCTACTACGAGGATAAGACTATTCTTAAACGCGCCAAGGCTCTGCTGGCAGAAAACGGCGGGGATATTAAAAAGACCAACGCCCTGCTTGCGAAAGACCCTTTCTTTCAAAGACCGAAGGAAGAGTTAATGAAGGTGTTTGATAAGGACTATGCCTATATGGAAGGCTTGGCCCGTAAGAACTACCCTGGATTTGACGAGCATCCCCAGAATGTTCAGGACTCCTTAGTCAACATGACCTTCCAGCTAGGCAATAAACCTACACGCTGGCCTAGTTTTAACAAGGCTTTGAAAGCCAAGGACTATGAAGAGGCCGCATACCACCTTGCTGACAGCGATTGGTTTGCAGTCCAGACCCCTAATCGTGCCGCCGCAGTCATTGACCGCCTTGCTTATGGCACTGAGTATGTTGAGCGGCCAGGGGAACAGAATGTTAATCGGACTTATATGCGTGATAACGTGCAGAAGCGGGTAAGCAAAAATCCGAAACACTTCCAAAACATGAAAAAAAGTGGTAGTCTTGGCGAAGAAGAGACCTCACCCCTGGGCAATCTATTCGATAAGGCATCTGATACAATGAGCAACTTGCTAAACAAAGCATACAACACAGTTGATCTTGCTGTGGCAGACGAGGGTCGCCTTACTAACAACAATGTTCCTCCTGAGTTGGTGGCGTATTTGCGCAGAGGTTTAGCTGACAATCCTGATGCTGTTTTTGTTAAGGATGGAAACTTTCCTATTCCTCTTCCAGAATATTTTGATAACGCAAGGTTTGATGGCTCGCGTGTTGTGTTTGATGATCTTATTGATATTGAGATTCCATTAGAAGATTATAACGCAGGGGATATTCCAGAAATAGAGTATGAGGATAACCCTTTGCTAGAGGTTGCCCCGTTAACTAATCGGCGCAAAATGCGACTAGACGCAGAGCTTGATCGTATTTATTTTGGAGAGCCCTATGGCTCGTGATCCTAGAATTGCAAGAGCTGGCGTAAGAGGCTTTAATAAACCCAAGCGCACACCTAACCATCCAACAAAATCTCATGTTGTGGTTGCAAAGGTAGGTGATAAAGTTAAGACTATACGATTCGGTGAGCAAGGTGCTTCGACTGCTGGAAAGCCCAAAGCAGGAGAGTCCGATCGTATGAAAGCGAAGCGCGCAAGTTTTAAGGCGCGTCATAGAAAAAACATTGCCAAGGGTAAGACGTCTGCGGCATACTGGGCTGATAAGGTTAAGTGGTGAATTAAATGGCTAGAGAATTAACGGCAAAAGAAATAGAAGCTCGTAAAATTGCGAGAACCGAAGTGCGAGGTCGCAGGGAGGCGAATACCCCCGATAGAGCACAATATCTTTCAGAGGGTGAAGTAAATGATGATCCTTGGTACAACAACCGAAGAGACAAGCGTTTCCGTAAACGCGCTGATGCAAAACAGAACAAGGGCGCCAAAAACGCAGCTGAAATGAACGCAAACGCAAGGCAAAGAACCCTGCGGAGTTTGGTTAAGAGGGCTTCTGACATTAAGAATTTAACAAGTTCTGACATTAAATCAATTAATTCTTTGGCAACATCAGCAGCAAACGACTATAAAGGCACTACTAAAAAAGATGAGTTTGCAAAAGTGTTAAAAGCTACTCCTGTTTCTAGAAGCCTTCTTTCTATTGTTGCTCGTGGTGCTCCAGTTATAGGGGCCGTTGCTGCCATGAATGAGTTGCGTAAGGTTCACAAAGAGATTACCGACAATCCAAAAAGAACGTATGGTAGCCAAACACTTCTTGATATTTTGATGAAGGACTAATAATGAGCAAGCTTTATAAAATTGATGGCGCCGAGTATATCGGTAAAGACACAGTAAAAACACCAGATGGTCGTTCACACTCAGGAAAAACTTTTAATCCTGATAGCGAGCGTTTGTTTACTGTGGAAGAGCTTTCAGATCGCGGTATTACTGCTCGCGCTCATGTCCCAGAGAAGCGCGTAGAAAAAGTTAAAACAAAAAATACTCCCACTTCTTTGCGCAAGCTTGGTGAAGAAAGCACAGACTAAAAGGTGTTGCAAAAAGACACGCAAGTATCGCAGCTAGGAGTAAGCTATGAGTTTCTTACATACAATCAATCAGCGTGAGCGCGATATGCTCCGCACTATTGTAAAGAAGGTGCATATGAAGCACCATCCAAAAGACTTCTGCACCGACTATGAGGCAGACAAACTAATTGCCACTATTGCCCCAGACACCGTTGAGAGACTTATCAAAGTAGGAACGGACTGGAAACTTGACAACATTTAAGTATAAACCTGACGGAGAAGTTCTTAAATCCTTTATGAAGGATGATACTTTCTTTCGTGGTATTCGGGGGCCTGTAGGCTCTGGCAAGTCTGTTGGCTGCTGTATTGAAATCTTTCGTCGCGCTCTTGCGCAGGAACAAAACGAGGATGGTGTGCGCCGATCGCGCTGGGCTATCATTCGGAACACAAACCCTCAGTTAAAAACTACTACGATTAAGACTTGGCTTGACTGGTTTCCTGAAGAAACCTGGGGTAAGTTTCGCTGGGAGGTTCCGTACACTCACCATATCAAACGCAAAGATTTAGACTTAGAAGTTATCTTTCTTGCTCTCGATAGACCAGAGGATGTAAAGAAACTACTGTCCCTTGAGTTGACTGGCATCTGGATCAACGAGGCTCGCGAGCTACCCAAATCTATTATTGATGCGTGTACTATGCGTGTGGGACGTTTTCCTTCTATGCGCGAGGGCGGCCCCACTTGGACTGGAGTTATAGCTGATACCAACGCTCCAGAAGAAGATCACTGGTGGCCTATTATGTCGGGTGAAGTTCCTGTGCCAGATCATATCTCTCAAGAAGAGGCGCGTATGTTGGTTGCTCCAGACAACTGGAAGTTTTATACACAGCCAGCGGGTATGGTTGCCGTAAAGGATGGCGATGGCAATGTATTAGACTATGAGCCTAACAAGGAAGCTGAGAACCAAAAAAATATGATGTCAAGCTATTACCCGAACCTTATCCGTGGTAAAACTAAAAGTTGGATTGATGTTTATGTAATGAACAAGCTTGGTCAGATTAATGAAGGAAAACCTGTTTATCAAATGTTTGCTCCAGATATGCACGTTGCTAAAGAAGAAATTCCTGTGGCCGCTGGTGTTCCTGTCTTTATTGGGCTGGACTTTGGCCTTACTCCTGCTGCTGTTTTTGGTCAGCGTGTTAGGGGGCGTTGGTTACTTCTTCAAGAAATTGTAGCGTTTGATATGGGCATTGTGCGGTTTGCCGAGCTTCTTCGCACAGAAATAGCAACTCGGTATTCTGGCTGCGATGTGAACATCATTGGCGACCCTGCTGGTGACTTCAGGGCACAGACCGACGAGAGTACCCCATTTCAAATCTTGCGGGGTGCTGGGCTAACTGCTCGCCCAGCTTCAAGCAATGATGTGTCTCTTCGCATTGAGGCTGTTGCTGGAACGCTAAACAGAATGGTAGATGGCAAGTCTGGCCTGCTTATTGACCCACGCTGCAAGGAGCTAATCAAAGGCTTTGAGGGTGGTTATGGTTATCGTCGTATGCAGGTATCAGGTGAACGCTTTGATGATAAGCCAGACAAGAACCGCTTCTCTCACATACACGATGCTTTGCAATACTTAATGCTTGGGGGTGGCGAAGGCAGAACCGTTCTAAACCAGGGGCAGGTTGCAAGGCCATTTACTATGAAGCGAGAGTTTGATATATTTACTCGTAAGCCTAAACAGGCAAAACAAAGTTTTTGGAACAGGATGAAGTGATGGTTACTAGAGCGCAAAAAATTAAACAAAGGTATGGGCTTGACCAGTCCTTGTTTTCAGAGGCCGAAGCTTCTGGCGTTGACCCAAGAACCGTTGAGTTCTTAACAAAAAAATCAGAAAAGATTCTTAAAAAAGCTTCTGCTAAAGGTGTTCGTGGCATGGCTGCGAGAGGATTTGAACAACAAAATAAAGTCCAAGAAGATATAAAAGAACAGTTAACATCTGAGGCGCGCAGACTCCCAGAGATTCAAGCTATTCGTGAGCGGCGAAAAAAAGCTGTTGCAGAAACAATTCAAGCCATGTCAAGAAAACGTGGTAAAGTTAGTTTGTTATCAGGTCTTTCTGGTGGCAGCGGTTTCTTTACTGGATACTTTCAATAATGCAAGATATAGCAAAACATTACATTAAAAAATATGAAACAGCGCGGACGCACCGCACAACATTTGAGGACTTGTTCCAAGAGTGTTATGACTATGCTCTGCCTCAACGGGAAGGGTTTTATTACAATGCGCCAGGTCAACGCCGTGATGATCGAATCTTTGATGAAACTGCTGTGGTTGGTGTTCAAGAGTTTGCATCTCGCCTTCAATCTGGCTTGGTTCCTAACTTTGCGCGCTGGTCTGACCTTGTGGCTGGTAGCGAAGTTCCTCCTGAAGAACAGGACGAAATTAACAATCGTCTGGATTCAGTTACAGAATATATATTTGAAGTCCTTGCAAACAGTAACTTTGCTCAAGAAGTACACGAGTCGTTTATGGACTTGGCTGTCGGCACAGGTTGCTTATTGGTGGAAGAAGGTGACTCGGTAAACCCTCTGCGGTTTAGCGCAATTCCTTTACCTAAGGTAGTGCTAGAGAATGGCCCCGATGACCGCATTGACCATGTGTATCGGGAAAGAGAAATCCGTCATTCAGATATGAAGATAGTTTATCCTAAAGCTAAACTGTCTCCAAAGCTGGAAGAGATGATGGTTAAGAAGGCCGAGGACAAGTGCAAGGTTCTTGAAGTTGTCTGTCGTCTTTATGACAAGCCAAACGTAGAACGCTATGGTTACTATGCTATTGACAAGACTCACGGCGAGCTAATCTTTCAAGATATTTTCGAAGGTGTTGGCAGTAATCCGTTTGTGTGTTTCCGTTGGTCTAAAGCTTCTGGTGAAGTTTATGGACGGGGGCCTTTGGTTAACGCACTGTCTGCAATCAAAACAACCAACTTAACTATCCAGCTTGTTCTTGAAAATGCACAGATGGCTATCTCAGGTATCTATCAGATGGATGACGATGGTATTGTAAACGTAGATACAATTAACCTTGTGCCTGGCACAGTCATTCCTAAAGCCCCTGGATCAAACGGCTTGCAGCCTGTTGCTGCTGCTGGCAGCTTTGATGTTGCTAACCTTGTTCTAAATGATATGCGCTTAAACATTAAACGCGCTTTGTATAATGATATGCTGGGTGATCCCAACCGCACACCAGCTACTGCCACAGAGATTGCGGAGCGTATGGCTGACTTGTCTCGCCGTATCGGTTCTGCCTTTGGTCGCTTGCAAGCAGAGATGGTTCAGCCCATCTTGCAGCGCGTAGTATATATTCTGCGCAAGCAAGGACGCATTGATCTCCCTACAGTTAATGGTCGTGAAGTAAAAGTTCGCAGCGTGTCGCCATTAGCACAGGCTCAGTCTAATCAGGACATCACAACTGTAGCTCGTTTCTTGGAGTTGGTCGGCGCAAACTTTGGGCCTGAGATGGTAAATCTTCTTGTTGACTCAGAAGAAACAGCAATCTATCTTGCTAAGAAGTTTGGCGTTCCTGACAACCTTATTCGGGATGAGGCAGACAGGGAGGCTATCCAGCAGCAGATGCAGCAAATGGCGCAGATGCAGCAAATGATGGCACAAGGTGATACTGGAGTGTAGATGTCACACATTGGAGTAGATGGGTATCCTCGCCCACAAAAAGAGGACGAAAAGATTTCATCAGATATTAAGTCTCTGTTTGGTTCTCCAGCAGGGAAGGAAGTTCTCCGCTATCTCCGCTCCATTACATTGGATGCGGTAGCTGGCGGGGGCATTAGCGATGGCGAGCTGCGACATTTAGAAGGCCAACGCTTTGTAATCGCGCTTATTGAAAGGCGCATTAAACACGCAGAGAAGGTAGAAAGTAAATGAGTGAAGCAACAGATAATGTAGAAGCGGAAGCTGAAGCACCTGAAGCCGTAACAACTGAGGTAGCAGATAGCCGCCCTGAGTGGTTGCCTGAAAAGTTTAAGACACCAGAAGATCTGGTTACATCTTATTCTTCCTTGGAAAGTAAACTAGGTAAAGGGCAAGAAGAGCTTCGTGAGTCTATTATGGGTGAGATTGAGAAAGAAGCTTTTGCCAATCGCCCTGAAAGCCCTGGTCAGTATACAATTCCAGAAGGTGCAGACGAGCTTGCAGATGATCCAAACGTAGAGTGGTGGGCAAACTTTGCTTGGGAGAATGGGTTTTCTCAAGAGGAGTTTGACGAAGGTCTTGCTCGCATGATGCCAGAGCAGCCAAACTTAGACGCAGAGGTTGCAAAGCTTGGCGACAATGCCAACGCTCGGATTGAAGCGGCTGCGCTTTGGGCTAAAAAGAATGTACCAGAAGAATTGTCTAGCGCAGTTATGCGTCTCGGTGAAACTGCTGAAGGCGTAGAGCTAGTAGAGTTCTTTATGAATAAACTTAGTGACACACCCATCTCTGGTGAGACTACAGCTACTGTAGGTCTTAGCAAAGGTGAGCTGGAAACAATGATGCGTGACCCTCGCTATTGGGATAACACGCGCCGTGACCCAAGCTTTGTAAAGCAGGTTGACGAAGGTTTCTCAAAGCTGTATAAATAAAATTGTAACACCTCCTTCGTTACTTTTTAGGGCTGTCCTTATCCCCTTTCGGACAGCCCTTTTTTGTTTGTTGCAAAAATATCACTGTTGAGGCATAATTCACTTGTTAGAGGCCCGTATGTAGTGGATGGCCCCGCAAGGGATAACCAGATGATGCGAAGCGCGGACAACCGATCCTGACATAATGTAAACTCAAATCTCAAACAGGAGAATGAAAATGGCTAATACTATTGATCAAGCCTTCATCACACAGTTTGAATCTGATGTTCATCTTGCTTATCAGCGTATGGGTTCGAAACTTCGCAACACCGTCCGCCAAGTAAATGGCGTTACAGGCTCAACTGTTAAATTCCAAAAAATCGGTAAAGGCGCTGCCAATACCAAAACTCGCAACGGCGATGTGACTGGCATGGAAGTCGCTCACACCAACGTATCTGCAACACTGACAGATCACTATGCACCTGAGTATATTGATAAGCTGGACGAATTGAAAACCAACATTGACGAGCGTCAAGCTGTTGCTCAATCTGCTGCTTATGCCTTGGGTCGCAAAACTGATGAGCTGATCATTGCTGCTATGGATGCTGGTGCAAACGCAACTCAGATTGCTGACACTGGCGGCGCTTTGGTTAAAGGCGATTTGCTGTCTCTCTTCGAAGTTATGGGCTCTGCCGATATTCCTGAAGATGGCAACCGCTACATCGCTATGTCTCCAGCTGGTTATGCTGACCTGTTCAGCATCAACGAGTTCGCTTCAAGCGACTATGTTGGCGACCAAAACCTGCCATTCGCAGGTGGTATGACAATGAAAGAATTCTTGGGCTTCAAGATCTTCTCAACGTCTGCTGTTGCTGGCGGTAAAAACTTCGCCTACCACAGCTCTGCTGTTGGTCTGGGTGTAGGTTCAGATGTTCAGACTGAAGTAAACTATGTGCCACAGAAAGTTGCACATTTGGTTACTGCTCACATGAGCATGGGCGCTGTTGCCATTGATGACAACGGCATCTACGAAGTCCTGGACAACAACTAGGTCTTGTTGGGGGAGGGGTAATACCTTCCCCCACTTTCCTAGCGGAGATAAGTATGACATCTACAGTAGCTAATAGTGGTATCGACGTTTGCTCTCGCGCCCTGATTCTCATTGGTGCTGACCCTATCACATCTTTTGACGACCCGACCACAGAAGCTTTGGTCGCTGTTAATATGTATGAAGATGTAGCTCAAGCTGCACTGGCAAGTATGCGCTGGCGCTTTGCTACAGAACAGTCTCAGCTTTCTCGTCTGGTTGAAGCACCTACTGGTCGTTACGATGCGGCCTATCAGGTTCCTGCTGATATGCTTATGATGAACGCTTTAACTATTAACGACATGAATGTAGAGCATACAATTTATGGCGATAAGATTTTTTGCAACGTCTCTCCTCAGGATGAGTTAGTTGCCGATTACATTTACCGCGCACCAGAAGAGGACTGGCCTTCTTACTTTACCATTGCTGTAGAGTACACAATGGCTTCTGTGTTTGCTGGCTCTATTGCGCGAAACGAAACGCTTGTTAGTATCATGGATCAAAAGGCTGCTCTCGCCATGGCTAAAGCTCGCAGCTTAGATAGCCAACAGAATACTACACGTAAGCTAACCACGTCGAGGTTCCTCACTGAAAGGCTTTCATAGTGGCAAAAATTAAGATTCCGCTTCATAGCTTTCAGTATGGAGAGTTAAGCCCTTCTTTTACATCCCGCCTTGATGCACAGGTGTATCAAGCTGGCGCACAAAAGATGCGCAACTTTGTTTTAATTAACGAGGGTGGTGCAAAGAAACGCCCTGGAACCAAACGTCTCTATGAGTTTTCTAATACAGTAAACCCATCTAATCCGCTTGAGATAAGAGCAGAGCCCTTTATCTTTTCTGATGATGAGGAATATATTTTTGCTTTCAGTAATAACAAACTGGATATATTTTTCATTAACCCGCTTACTGGTGCAGCCACATACTCAACTACATTAAGCGGCTCAACGGACTGCCCTTGGACAACAAGCATCTTGAAAGAGATTACGCTTGCCTCTTCTGGTGATGTTACGATTATTTGTCACACATCTTTCCAACCTAAAGTTATTCGCAGGACTGGCTTGGATGTATTTGTATCTGAAGATTTTGCGTTTGAAGATAATGGTAACGATGGCTCTCCAACCCAACCATATTATACGTTTCAGCAAGCTGGTGTAACCCTTACCCCTGCCGCAACTACTGGCACTGGTGTCCTTGTTACTGCTAGTTCTGCTTACTTTAGCAGCGATCATGTTGGGACATATTTGTTAATCGGTAGTACGCCTTGTGAGATTGTTACTTATGTTAGTGCCACGCAAGTAAACGTAGATATTACGGGTACAATTTTGCGGCGCTTGCTTCCAGATTCTATTGAGGTTTTTTCTGGTGCTGTAGATATTCAAGTAACAATGGCTGCTCATGGTATGTCAGTTGGAGACAGCTTTGTAATTAGTCGCGTTGGTTCTCTTGGTGGCCTAAACACAAACCATACAGAGGGTACTAAAACAGTAACTCGTGTTATTGATTTGAATACCTTTGAATACAGTGCTGGTCAGACAGCCACTTCGTCTGCAATCGGTGGTGGTTCTGTAGAAGTTTCAACGAGCGCAGCTACTCCAGAATGGTATGAACAGTCTTACTCTGTTCTTCGCGGCTATCCTGGAGCTGTAACGTTCCATGAGGGGCGCTTGTGGTTTGCTGGTACAGTTGCACAACCTGGACACATTTGGGCTTCTCGCTCTGCTAACTTCTTTAACTTTGATGTAGGCACTGGTGCAGATGATGACGCAATCGACTTAAACTCTAACTTTGGTGAGTTCTCTCAGATTCGCCACTTGGTTGTAAACCGTGACCTGCAAGTATTCTCTGCTAGTTCAGAGTCTTTTGTTCCAGCCTTTACCGATCGTCCAGTTACCCCTGCAACAGCCATAGTGAAGCGTCAGACGCCTTTTGGTTGTTCCTTTATGCGCCCACAGTCTTTTGATGGTGCAACGCTTTATACGCAGGCTTCTGGCAAGATGCTAGGCTCTTATGTCTACAGTGAAGTCGAGCAAGCTTACAATACATCTAACGTGTCTGTTACGGCTACCCACCTGATGCGCAATCCAGTGCAAGCGGCAAGCATTAAAGGTGGCTTTGATCGCTCCGAATCCTACTGTTTTCTTATTAATGATGACAGTACACTCTCTGTGTTCTACTCTGCTCGGGATGAGGGTCGTGCTGGCTGGATGCTTTGGGATAGTCCAGGGAAGTTTCATAGCATTTGTGTTGTAGACCGCCGAGTATTTTGTATTTCAGTTAGGGATAGTGGGGATGGCACAGATAAATATTATCTTGAAGAGTTTCGTGAAGATATGCCTATGGACTTCTGTGATAGTTTTAGTGGAACAGCAGGTGTATTGATTTAAGCTCTCACTTTAGCGATGGTGCGGTTGTGAAGGTAGTTAGCGGCACAGACTATATTGGTGAGTTTACTGTTGCTTCTGGAGAGATTGATGTGTCAGCAGTGAAAGAAATTACTCAAGCATATATTGGCTATCAGTTTGTTCCTATTCTACAGACAATGCCTATTGATGCATTAACATCTGGCGGCCCCCTAACTGCGGGACCTCGTAAGATTGATATGGTTACTCTTGATTTACAGGATACTTTATCTGTTGCTGTGAATGGCAAGGATATGATTATCCGTTCTGTTATCGATGACTTCTCTCTTGATCGTGAACGCTTTACTGGCAGGAAAGAGTTTAGGTTAATCGGTTATTCGCGTGACCCATCGGTTACAATTACACAGTCAGTCCCGTTTGATTTACAAGTTAACGGCATGGTTATTGAGGTGACATTCTAATGGGTTTTGCATTAGCAGCAGCAATAGGTTTTGGCAGTGCTTCTTCAAGCGCTCAAAAAAAAGCGGGGGCAGCAGCAGAGGCTGAAGCCAGACGACAGGCGGCGGAAATTCGCAAGCAACGATTTGATGTAGAAGAGCTTGCAGCGCAACAACACGTTGATCGAATGATGTCTTTCAGTGATCTGCAAAGGACAAACAATGCCTACGCAGCTTTTATGGGGCGTTCAGATCGTAGTATTGCAGCATTGCGCAATGAAGAGGCTCGTCGTTATGGACGCGATGTAGATCGTATTCGTGAGCAGGAGCGTAGAGAGGGTGTGCGAATTAATCGTGAGGCAGAAGAAACAGTTCGCCAAGGACAAATTGCTAACAAACAATATAAATCTGCTGCTAGAGCTACAATGTTTAACACGCTTGCAAGTGCTGCAATGATGTACAATGCTCCTGGTGGCAAAACAACAACACCAACACCAACACCAAACACAATCGGCGGGGGAACGGGGTATAAATCTGTTTTGGATAATCCTCTAGCGCCCAAAACTCAACTAGCATTCTAGCTACAGGAAATTAGTATGGCTATAGAAATTAAAAGAACAGTTGGTGGACAATCTTTTTTGAATCGTCCTGTTGGAGTTGTCAGGACTGCTAGTGGCACAGATAAAATTTACGCTCAAAAAGCACAGCAGTTTTCTGAGTCGGGTGCATTTGCATTTGAATTGGCAAAAGAGGCTCAAATTACAGAAGGGCGCGAGTATGCTAATCTTGCGCGCGTAAGAAACGAAGCTGGAGAAGTAGAGTATAAAGAGCTCCCATTCAGTCTTGGTCGTTATGGTCAAGCTGCTGCAAATGAAATTCTTACTCGCAAATATATTGTTGCATTAAAACAAGACCAAGTAGATGCAGCACAACAAATACGCGAATTAAACAAAAACGACCCTGTTGCTTTTGAAACTAACTTTGATGCCTGGATTGAAAAGCGAGCAAAGTTAATTGAGCAATCTGGTGGCTCTGAAATTCTTTCTGGTTTTATTGAGTCTGCTTCTGTTTACAAAAAAGAAATAGTAAATGACATTGTTGTCAAAAATCAAGAGTTAGAAAAACGTCAATCCCAAGCACTTTGGGAGAGTGTGTCTAGGCAAGAAATCTCTGATATGGGCGCAGCTTATCGGGCTGGGCAATTTGAAGATGCAAAAAAATCTTATGACGCCATATATACAACAACAAACTCTAGTTTTGTTACTGGTGTAATTAACAAAGATAAGCAAAACGAAACGCTTACCGCTTTGAATCGTGCAAGGCTTGAGGGCATTGTCCTTAATCGTTTTCAAAACCAACCTCCTGAAGTTATTAAAATGCTTGAGCTCGAACTTCGCGGTGGTGAAAGCGGGCAAAACATACTTGAAAAGAACCCAGATATTCTTAAGGCATTTAATAGCTTACCTGATGCTACTCAAGCAACTTTTCTTGGTTCGTTAAGCAAACTTGCAACCAAACAAACAGAGTTTAATAAAAGTATTTTGCAAGATCTTGAAGATAAACGTAGTCTTGCATATGGTTTTTCAACAAAAGATCAAATGAATAGATTACTTTCTCAAACACCGTTTGATGATTCTGGAGAGCCAATCGGAACTGGATTGCAAATTTTAAGAAGTCCTGGTGCATCTATTGCAGCAGTAGATTACATGAAGCGTGGCGGCTCTCTTGAGCCAGAGTTTAAGTCTGCGGTTTCTCAAGTTCTTAATGGTCGTAGTTATGACCCTGATGCTGGCATAGGAACAGATTTGCAAATAATTAATACTGCTCTTGCTGCCTTAGAAACAGATCGTTCTGTTAATGGAAAGCCTGTATTGCGAACCGATATGGGCTTGACCGCATCTGAAGTTGGTCGCCTTACATACTTGCGAGATGCTATTAAACTTGGGCCAAGTTCTTTTGAGCGAGCAATGAATGTTTTTTCTAATCCGCAAGCTGCTGCTGATATGGTTAACGCTAGACTGGATGAAAAATTTAGAGGAAAAGATATTTTTGAATCTGCGGACAAAGTTTTAGCAGACCAGTCTGGTTTGAAAAAGATTCCAGACGAAATTAAAAGAGAAAACAAAAGTTACTTTATTGATCTTTTAATGACGCAAGAAAGTGTTGGCGATGCTATTACTAAGTTTGAAGAGCATATTAATGTTACATATGTAGAATCTAGCTATATGGAAGGTGTTAGCCAATACACTCCAGAGGTTAGGTTTCCAGAACTTACGCAAGAAAAAGATCATCGGGGAAACTTTTTTACATTTGCACTTGAGTCATTTAAAGGAGACAGAAATGTAACCCCACTCTATAGTGCTTCTTACGAGGCCATTGGTGTGAACACTCCGTTTAATGACCATATAGATAAAGTTTTGTCTCTTACTAATTCTAAAGATTTAACTTATAAAGATGTTACACTTGTTACAAACAATGCTTTAACAGATAATGACCGAACTGTTTATTATATTTTAGACAAAAAAACTCGTAACTATGTAACGGATGGCAAAGGTCAACCTGCAACTATTGACTCCAATCGGTTTAAAAATTTAATTAAGGTTCAGTCGGCAAAAGATAATGAGTATGCGTCTCGTTATACAGGCGGAACAGATGAGCTTGAAAGCTTTATGCGTAGCTTTGTTGGTCTTGCTGGCGTTCCAGTTACAACTGCTCAAGAAATTCTTCGAAACACTATTGGTGCATTGCCTTCTAAATTTGGATTGCCGCAATTTGATGTTCCTGCTTACGGGTCAAGCGCTCAAATGAAATCTTCTGTTACAAAATTTTTCAATCCTGAATCGGAGTAAATAGGTGAGAGAAAACTATATTAAAAACTTTGCGCAAGATTCCGTAAACTTAAAGCGTGATCCCACGTTTGGTGAAAGTTTTAGCGCTGCGTTTGGGTATCAGTATTCTCCAGTTATTGCTGCAACTCAAGAAAGTATTTTGTTTGGTAATGCAGAAAAAATTCCTGACTTTAATCCGTTAGCAGATATACAAGGCTATGAAGGATTTGAGGATGAATTAATTCGTGCTAAAAACCCTGGTCATTTAAATTTTATTAAACAGTCACTTGATAAAAACAGGCAGCGCAGAGATGTTCTTTCTGAGTCTGATTTTTTTTCTGGCGCATTGCTTGCTGGTTTTGTTGATCCGCTTAACTTAGCTTTTGCTCTACCTGTTGTCGGTCAGCTTGGAATGATTGCAAAGGGTGGAATGGGAATTAGACAGGCTGCTATTGCCAGTGCAAAGGGTGGCCTTGCTGCTGGCGTAGTTGCTGAAGGTGTTCGCGCTCCATTTGATCCAGTTAACACCGAGCAAGAAACCGCCTTCAACCTTCTTACCACTACAGCTTTTAGCACATTGTTAGGTTCAGTGCCCAGTGCTGCGCGAAGTGTTGGTGGCGCTTACTCAAAGTCTGCGGGCAAGCTTCGTGATTTAGCTCGCGGGGAAATAGGCGATGAAATTGATGGTATTCAAGTTGTTCGCACAGAAAATTCTGGAACAATAGTTAAGTCTACCAAGAAAAAAATTACTATTGATGAGACTGAATTAGAGTCTGCTTTTAATGTAAAGGCTTGGACAAACACAGCTGGTACACCTAAAGGAGTTCTGCCGCTTCCAGAAGCCTCCTTTAATAGCCCAAAGGAATACGGTGATTTTCTTATTCATGTCGAAGCATTAAAGAAAACTGATTTTAGAAAACCTGGCGAAAGCAAAGCTCTTTACACAAATAGAATTAATCAAGAAGCTTTGGACAGAACATACTCTGGTTATGGTTTGAAAGAAACGCCTTTTACTAATAGCATTTGGAATCGTTTAATTCCTACCCCTGGTAAAACTATTATTCTTGATCCAGATGTTCCGAACTGGGTAAAGCGTTCTTATCAGTTGATGGAAGGTAATGCTGCTATGGCTATGGAACGCAATATTGCTGGCAAAGGTACGCAGTCTATACGCCAACGTATTCCCGTTTATACAGTTAGAGCGCGAACCCTTATTGAGTCGGCTCGGCGTGAATGGACAAAAGAAAAAAAGGGTAGAGCATCGACACAGCAATTTTCTGGTTTGAACCTGGACGATCCGACAACAATGGTTGGGATGAAGGGTAACTTTAACGAATGGTTTGAAGTTACTGTTGATCGTTTTATTGAAGCCAGTGACCCTCGTGCGCGCGAAAAACTTTATGCAACTGCTACTGACGCAGAAAAGAAAACATTTGAGTTTATTAGAACTTGGTATGATGATTTTTTACAAAGCAGTCAGGATGTTGGATTGCTTCGCAATGTAAGAAACATTGATAACTTTCTTGCAAAGGCCGAGCTAGATCTTGAGGCTGCTCGTATGCGTCAACAAGAATTTGACCTTTCTGCCACTACACAGGTTGATGAAATTAATCGCCTTGCTAGTTACGTCGAAGAGCTAGAGCGAGATATAAAATACTATCAAGGATATAAAAAGTATTATGCTGGCTCTCGCAGTGATTATGTGTTTCCTATTTATTACGATAAAAAACTTTTGTCTACAAACCCAGAGGCAAGAGAAAAATTAACTGACATATTTGAAAAACATTTACTTGGCGAGTCTTTTATTTGGGATGCAACTAACGATGTTTGGACAGCAAAAGGCCCAGACTTTAACGCTCGTAAACGCGCCGAACAGATGCTTGCAAATATTTTGGAAGAAAACCCAGACGATTTAATGTCTACTTCGACTGCCGCTACTGGTGGCAAACATTTAAGGCATCGCGTTCTTGATATTCCAGAGCATGAGGTAAAGGACTTTATTATTAAAAGTGAAGCTGTTTTCTATACATACGCTCAAAAAATGGGACGTAGGATTGAATGGCAACGAAACTTTGGTGATGAAAAGATTGACTCAATACTCAATCGAATTGAATCTGATATGCGCGCAGCTAATGTTGACGAGAAAAAAATTGCTAAAGTAAGAGCTGCGTTTCTTGGTGACTACGAGCGTGTGATGGGGCAGCATATACGCGACCCCGATCGTCTGGACAATCAAATTGCTCGTGCTATTAAAGAAACTGCTGGTCTTACTTACCTTCACTCTGCTGGTCTTTCTAGCATTACAGACACAGCTATGCTTGTATTTGAGCGCGGTTTTAAAAATACGCTTCTTCCTTTGATTGACAAAGATGTTAGAGCTGTTTTTATGAAGGCTGCTTCAGATATTGACGCAACTGTCGATCAAACTGGATTGCTTCAGGGTCTTATGCAAGACCGTTTTATTGGTGATTCTATTCGAGGTATACAACCAAACGCTGTCGAAAGAATTTTTAATCCAATTACAAACGCATTTTATAACATTCCTCTTGTTGGTAACAACCTTGGTATGGTTACTCGTTACGCTAAGATTGTAGATGCTGTGTTTAGGCAGTCTGAACTTATTCGTATGTCTCGTGATGTTGCAAACAATACAGCAAAGGCAACAGATATTGAGTACCTTGCGCGCTATGGTATTGATGAGCAGACAGCAAAACGTATTGCTAACCTTGAGGGCGCTTGGGAAGTTGATCCTAGCGGTAAATTTTATTATGCAAACAAAGACAAGTGGCCTAGGGAAACACAGCTTGACCGAGATTTAATCTTAACCTGGGACACTGCGATGAATAGCGGTGTAGCAAATACTGTTATGCACGCTACATCTTATGATAAGCCTCTTATTGTAGATGGTTTAACTTATGTTAAGTGGTATCCGTGGATGCAAAAACTTACATTTGGTAAGTTGAAGCCAGACCCACGTGCTTCTAGCGCAACTGTACCAATGGCACGATTAGAGTCTGGTGTGCTTTCATTTCCGTTTCAGTTTATGAACTTTACTCTTGCTGCAACAAATAGAATTACATCTCAAGTATTTGATCCATCTCGCCAGTATAGGTTGCAGGGCGCAATGGCTTTGTTTGCCATGTCTTATCTTTCTTTGCAATTAAAGAAACCAGACTGGTGGTTTGAAAGCAAAAGCAATTCAGAGTTAATGATGCGTGTTGCAGATCACTCTGGTGTTTTTGGTGTTTACTCAGATTTATTTTACATGGGACTACATGGCGCAATAGGCATGGGGGCTATTGATAAAGATAATGAGTATCTTAAAGGCAAGTATAGCCCGACTCAAGGCGATGCTTTGTTTGAGCCAGCAGGAGCTGGCCCTGGTATGATGCGAGACTGGGTGCTTGCAACAAATGATTTACTTTCTGGAAATGAAAAAGAAGGTAAAAGTCGTTTGTACTATTCTACTCCAACTCTTCCGCTTTTAGCCGTTCTCGGTATGAAAGAGGACTTCAAAGAACTTTATATGGAATAAATTTATGAATTTTGTTAGGATTGCCCCATGACTATTGTAATTGCAGATAACAGCCCTCGTATTTCGTATGTGGCAACCCAAGGCCAGACGGTCTTTACAATCCCGTTTGAGTTTTTTGACGATACAGACATAAATCTTTACATCAACGATGTATTAAAAGAACTTGAAACTGATTACACTGTTAGCGGTGGTGACGGGACAACTGGCACATTAGTGCTGGTTACTGGAGCCACTGTTGGAGACGTTATTGTTTTAACTCGCTCTATTCCTTTGGAGCGTGTGACTGACTTTCCTACCTCTGGCCCCTTCCAGGTTGCATCTCTTAACGTAGAGCTTGATAAAGTTATTGCAATGATTGCCGATCTGGAGGATTTGGCTAATCGCGGACTGCGGTTGTCTGACTCTGACACCACCTTGAGCCTTACCCTGGCGAGCAAAGACGTAAGAAAAGGTACAGTCCTTGCGTTTAATGCGACTACTGGTGCTGTGGAAGTGGGGCCAACTATTGCCGACACCAATACAGTAGCACAAATCAAAGCAGATATTAGTACTGTTGCAGGCATTTCAGGCAATGTAACAACTGTTGCTGGCATTTCTTCCGATGTAACTACAGTTGCTGGCATATCTGCTGATGTAACCACTGTTGCTGGAAACGAAAGCAACATTCAAGATGTAGTTGATAACCTCACTGATATTCAAAATGCCTCTACAAACGCCTCAGAAGCCGCTACAAGCGCATCTAATGCGGCTAGTAGTGAGACTGCTGCTGCGTCCTCGGCCTCTTCTGCGGCCACCTCAGAGGCTAATGCGGGCACATCAGCTACTAATGCGGCAACTTCGGCTTCTTCTGCTTCTTCTTCTGCTTCTACTGCCACAACCAAAGCATCTGAGGCATCTACTAGTGCTACCAATGCGGCGACTAGTGAAACTAATGCGGCAAACTCTGCCACCAATGCGGCTACCAGCGAGACTAATGCCGCTACATCTGCATCTAATGCGGCTACATCTGAGTCTAATGCTTCTACATCAGAGACTAATGCTGCAACATCAGCTACAAATGCCTCGGGCTCTGCCACTGCTGCGGCTACATCAGAAAGCAATGCTGCCACCTCAGAGACTAATGCTGCCACATCTGAATCTAATGCCGCTTCCTCTGCTTCAAGTGCATCTACAAGCGCATCTACCGCTACAACAAAAGCATCTGAAGCTGCAACAAGTGCTTCTAACGCAGCAACAAGCGAAACTAATGCTGCAACTTCTGAGACTAATGCGGCAAGCTCTGCTTCTGCTGCTGCAACGTCTGCATCTAACGCAGCTACATCTGAGTCTAACGCAGCCACATCTGCAAGCAGTGCATCTTCTGCTCAAACTGCTGCTGAAGCTGCGCGTGATAGTGCGCTCGCAGCCTTTGATAACTTCGACGACAAGTATCTTGGAGAAAAGGCTTCTGATCCTACCCTTGATAATGATGGCGATGCTTTAGTAGCTGGTGCTCTTTACTTCAATACAACTGATGACGTAATGAAAGTTTACAGTGGCTCTTCCTGGGTTGCTGCTTATGTTTCTGGCACTGGGTTTGTATCTACATCAGGCGACACAATGACGGGCGACCTGTCATTCGGGGACAACGACAAAGCTATCTTTGGTGCTGGCTCTGATTTAGAGATTTATCACGATGGGGCAAATACATCATATATCAGCACATCAACGGGAAATATGGTTATTCAAGACACCGATGGTGGAACTGTATTTATACGCGGTAAGTCTGGAGAAAATTCTATTATTGCAAACGACGATAGTAGTGTTCGAATATTCTTTGATAATGCCGAAAAACTAGCCACCACCAGCACAGGAATTAATGTGTTTGGCACAGTCACGGCTGATGGGCTAAGTGTTGAGGGAACTACTACACTTACGGGCGACTTTAATGTAGAGGGCAATGCGGACTACAGTGTTGAGCTTAGAGGAACTGTAAATACAGTTGACAGTATAAAGCTGTCAAGCCGCTTTAGAGATGACACAGATGCTTCGTATTGGGGTGGTTCAAATGTTGCATTTATAAGGGACGGCAACTGGCAGTCATCTATGCAATTTAATACTGCGCCTGACTATGCTAATCGCAACGGCTTAACCCGAATAAAAGTAGCCTCCAACGGCGACATCTCCTTCTACGAGGACACAGGCACTACGCCGAAGCTAACGTGGGATGCGAGTGCGGAACGGTTAATCCTAAACGGCACTAGCTATGCTCAACCACTAGTGTCTGTGAATAACGCAAGCACAGGCGGTTATGGCGCATACATAAATACAGCAGGGTTTGCAAATACTCATTATGCGTTAAGCGTAAACCGCGATAGCGGTAAGCAAGCATTGCGAGTAGACGGCTTGGGTGACGTGAGCTTTTATAATTCGGATGGCACAGCTGCCAAGTTTTTCTGGGATGCTAGTGCGCAGCAGTTAGGGGTGGGTACGAATTCGCCAGAGGAGTCAATTCATATAATAGGAAACATAAGGTTTGGGGACACTGCTCCTGCCGAGCTTTACACTAATTCACCTGAGTTAAGGTTGGGTGTTGACAGAAACAACGATAACGGCACAACTAACATTACTTTTTATGTTGATAATTCAGAACGTGTGCGTATTGACAGTAGCGGGAATCTGCTGGTGGGGACGACAACCGCAAATGAAACTGGTTCTCAGCTTCGCGCTAACGGTCAGGTTCGCGGCAACTCTTCAGCCATTCCTATGTTTACAAACAGGATTGGTTCAGACGGTATATTAAATAGATTCCAAAAAAGCGGCACTACCGTTGGTGGCATTGGCACATTTGCTAGTACGACATTTATTTACGGAACTGGTGGCGGGGTTACCGATACTGGGTTAGCCTTTGCTAACGGACAAATTGTTCCTTGTAATGGTTCTGGTGTTGGGCAAGACGATGTGTTTGATTTGGGAACTGGCAGCAATCGTTTTGATGACGTATTTGCCACCAATGGGACAATCAACACATCAGACGGTAACGAGAAGCAGGACATTGAAGAGCTTACGGAAGCAGAGCAACGCGTCGCTGTTGCCGCGAAGGGCTTGCTGCGTAAGTTCCGTTGGAAAAGCAGGGTAGAAGAAAAAGGTGATGATGCTCGTATTCATTTCGGTATCATTGCACAAGATTTGCAAGCGGCATTTGAGGCTGAAGGTTTGGACGCTGGACGCTATGCAATGTTCACCAACTCCATTTGGACTGATGAAGAAACTGGTGAGGAACGCTCTCGTATGGGTGTTCGTTACAATCAACTACTGGCATTTATTATTGCCGCTATTTAATGGAGCTAATTATGGCAAACTGGACTATCGCAAACTTAGAACGCAACACTGATGACGGCGGCGTAGTCGT
>Ga0181606_10000633_pt1 | contig 29255 bp, 25 predicted proteins | sample 041ome_10_FD_132994 | JGI IMG/M metagenome (GOLD analysis project Ga0181606, IMG submission 132994) | Coastal salt marsh microbial communities from the Groves Creek Marsh, Skidaway Island, Georgia - 041412US metaG (megahit assembly) | ecosystem: Environmental > Aquatic > Marine > Intertidal... | reverse complement strand
GGACGTGGATTAATTTGTGCTCCGTTGACAGAAGGACGTTGTAGACAATTAGGTTTAGAGCGTATGGTGAGTCATAATACTGATCCATTAGAAACCGCATTTACCGTATCGGTAGACCTTAAAGGTCATGGGGTCACTACAGGGATCTCTGCTTCAGATCGGGCCAAAACAATTACCGCACTAACTAAAGAAGAAACCCAACCCCACCATTTAAGCAGACCAGGACATATATTCCCGCTAATTGCTAAAGAAGGTGGTGTATTACGCAGAACTGGACACACAGAAGCGGCCATCGATTTTGCCCGTCTAGCGGGATTTGCCCCTGCTGGAGTTATTGTAGAAATCATGAATGCTGATGGAAGTATGGCTCGTTTACCACAATTGCTGGAGGTCGCCAAAAACTTCCAATTAAAGATTGTGTCCATCGAAGATTTGGTCAAGTATCGGATGGAACACGATAGCTTGATCGAAAAGAAAATGGACTTTCCGGTTCAAACTAGATTTGGTTCATTCAGGTTGCGTGCGTACAAACAAACAACTAACCAACAGATTCACCTAGCCTTAACCAAAGGTAGTTGGAAAAAAGGTGATCCCGTACTCACCAAGATTAGCCCTACCCAGATCCATCATGATTTATTGAGTTCTTTGACCCAAGATCAAAATCAAATCATGGAGCGTATTTTTCAAGCGGTAGCTCAGGAAGAATCTGCTGCCGTAGTATTCATCAATCAAGACATCAACCACTTAGGGATGCTGTCGCGGTTGCAAATCGTCAAAGAAAACCAAAGCAAAGAAATATACCAAGCTCCTCCCATTGAAATGGACGCCAAAGATTTTGGTGTAGGCGCTCAAATCCTTCACGACTTAGGAATTAACAAAATAAAATTGCTCTCCAATGCCACTCAGGTAAAACGTGTAGGAATGATTGGCTATGGTCTAGAAATTATTGCTTATCAAAAATACTGAGATCAATTTACCTCAATCACTACTTCAGCGACAGGGCGCCTTACCTTAGCTAGAGTAGCCATAAAGTCATCTGCAGCCCTATACCCTACTGGCATCACTAAGGTCGCCGTAAGGCCCTTCTCCGTTAGTCCAAGCACCGAATCATACCCTTGTGGATCAAACCCTTCCATAGGACATGAATCCAATTGTTGCATCGCGCAAGCGGTCAATAAATTACCCAACGCTATATAGGCTTGTTTGCTGGCCCAAAGTGCTAATTGTTCTTTTGGTTTGGTAATAAAATTCTCCATCAGGTGTTTTTTGAATGGCTCCAGCACTTCCGCGGGCGTGCCCCTGACCTCTTCTACCCGGGCAAAATATTTTTCGACAAATGAAGCATCAATTGATTGCTCGGAGCAAATAACAAAAAGAGCACTAGCTTGTCCAACTTGTTTTTGGCCAAAAGAATGAGCCACGAGTTGCTCTTGTACCTTTTTATCGGTAACTACCACTAACTTCAAAGGCTGCAGCCCATAGGAAGTAGCCGTTAAGGCAAATGTTTTTTTTAACAGATCCAAATCTTCTGTTGAGAGGTTTCTTTGATCATCAAACTTTTTGGTGGCGTACCGCCATTCCAACTGCTCTATTAGTCCCATAGGTATAATTTATTCATACGTGGTAAACCACAATTTTATAGACATCGCAATGACCATCACAATTAAAAAAACACGAATATATCCGTCGCCTTTTTTGACTGAATACCTTGAAGAAACCCAAGCACCGCTGGCATTTCCAATGGCGTGAACCAGACCCATAGTCCAATTCACTTTGTCATTCACAACAAAAACAGTTAATGCGGCAATGGTATAGAAAAATACCACCGATACCTTGGTGGCGTTCGTTTTAACTAAACTAAGTCTGTTGACGGAATTCAAAAACAGCATGATGACAAAACCTATACCCGCATTGATAAATCCACCGTAAATTCCGATGAAAAAAAAAGCAACGATGGAAAGCCAAAGATATTTGCCGGTTAATCGTTCTAGTAACTCTTCTTTTTTGGCTTTTGGTTTAAGAACCATTAAACCAACCACGACAAACATAATCACCACCAATACCTTATTGAAGGTTTCCCCTTTTATATCTACGGAAATTTGCGCCCCAAGTACGGCCCCAATCATAGCGGATAATCCCAAGTAAAGATTAAAGGGGAAATTCCCCACCCCTTTACTTTTAAATCCAGCCGCCCCAACAGCCGTTTGCGCCAATATAGCTACCCGATTGGTACCGTTGGCCACAGCAGGTGGCAATCCCATAAAGATAAACATGGGTAAGGACAATAAAGAAGCACCTCCTGCCACCGTATTGATAAACCCTACGACAAAACCGACAGAAATTAAAATGGCATACTGAATCCAAACATCCATGGAGGCAAAATTAGGTCATTTTTTGCGCTCATCAAGCACAACGATTTTAAATAAAAAAACCCACAACCGAGTTGTGGGTTTTCTAGAGCGGAGAAAGAGGGATTCGAACCCCCGGAGGTGTGACCCTCAACAGTTTTCAAGACTGCCGCATTCGACCACTCTGCCATTTCTCCTTAGCGGAGGCAAATATAGTAATGATTTTAACAGTCACACAATAATTGCCTTAATTTATTTTTCCCTGAATAGGTTGATTCGCTATTCTTATCCCCTACCTAAGGGAACAAATAATAGCACTTACTCAATAAGCACTTTTGTTGGATCGAGAAATCTATGCGAGCTCTTTGTAAAGTATGTAGATGGCCATGAATAAAACAAACCATCCAAATGCTTTTTTGAGTTTTTCCCCAGGTATCCATTTGTTGACGAAAATCCCTAAAAATATTCCCACCACAGCCAACAGAGTAAAGAAACCTAGAAATGTCCAATCGATAGCGAGGTTTTGTACATCACCGATAAAACCGATTAACGACTTAATGGCAATAATCAACAAAGAAGTAGCTACCGCTTTTTTCATCGGTAGTTTGGCCAATAGTACCAGTGCAGGTATAATTAAAAATCCGCCGCCGGCACCCACGATACCTGTCAATACACCAACCACAGAACCCTCAAGTAAAATCATAGGGTAGTTGTATACAACCGTTCTGTTTTCATCGTGGCAATCGTCACCTACACATTTATCTCGAATCATCGCAATGGCTGCTGCAAACATGATCAAGGCAAAGAAGACCATGATTGCGATAGGTTTTGTCAAAGAAAAATTCCCGATTTCTGCAAGAGTATCCGGAATTGCGGGAACCAGGTATTTACGCGTCATGTAAACGGCGATGAATGCGGGCACCGAAAATATCGCTGCCGTCTTAAAGTCGATTAGTCCTTTTTTCATGTTTTGGAACGCTCCGAACAGTGCAGAAAGTCCAACGATAAACAAGGAATAAGCTGTGGCCAAAACTGGAGCAATTCCAAAAAGATAAACCAACACGGGTACTGTTAAAATGGAACCTCCACCTCCCACTAAACCCAAAACTACGCCGATCAATAAGGCGCCAATATAACCGAAAACTAATGTAATATCCATAGACTAATAAAAATACAAATTTATATGAATTCCCATACCCAGAAAGCAACTTAGGTTACCTTGCCTACTAAATGACTTGAAAACCATAGGCATATGGATCATCCTGTGCATCAATAGTAATTCGGTTATCCCCATATATTTTGGCCCAACCTTCAATAGAAGGAATAATCGTGGTCCCCCATGACTCTTCTCGTACCGTCTCTATCCGGCCTGTAAACGCAGAACCGATGAAACTCTCGTGGATAAAATCATCCCCCACATTTAATTTTCCTTTAGCGTATAATTGGGCCATTCGAGCTGAAGTTCCCGTTCCACAAGGGGAACGATCTATCGCTTTATCACCGTAAAACACCGCATTTCGACCATGACTCCTTTCATCCAAGACAGATCCAGTCCATTGTATATGAGAAACTCCCCTGATTCTGTGATCTGAAGGATGAATAAACATATCGGGATACTCTTGCGCGATGGAATTCCTCAATTCTTGACTAAATGAGATTAATTGCATGGCGGAATAGTGTTCTACCCCTTTAAAATTTGGTTGCGGATCGACAATGGCATAAAAATTACCTCCGTAAGCCACGTCAAAAACGATGGTTCCCAGTGAGCTGTGCCTACAAGTTAACCCTGATTTAGCCAAAAATGAAGGTATGTTGATCAACTTGACCGAAGTGACTTTGCCAGAATGCTCTGTATAAAAAACCTTTACCAGTCCTGCGGGAGTTTCCAACAAAACTACGCCTGGAGTTTTTGGCTTGATCAATGCTCGCTCAATCGCTATGGTGATTGAACCAATCGTGCCATGTCCACACATAGGTAGACACCCACTGGTTTCGATAAATAATATGGCCGCATCATTTTCAGGAGCATGCGGCGGAAAAAACATACTTCCGCTCATCATATCGTGTCCCCTGGGTTCAAACATCAAACCGGTCCTGATCCAGTCCCAGTGAGCCAAAAAGTCAAGCCTTTTAGCCGCCATATCGATTCCGTTAAGCGAAGGAATTCCAGAGGTAACTACACGAACTGGATTACCCGTAGTATGCGCATCAATACATTGAAAAACATATGGATTCATAGGAAAAAAATCTACCTGTTTAAGGTACACGATATTTTGTACATTTAGTTCCTAAATTTTATTGTTCATGAAAAAATGGAATGTCTTATGGCTGATGTTTTTGGCCTGTACGGGTCAAGCCCAGCAAATCGAATTAAGCCCACGATCAAAACAAAGTGAAAAGTGGGCCAATACTATTACGGAAAGTGAGCTAAAAGATCACCTGTACACCTATGCTTCAGACGCCTTTGAAGGACGTGAAACGGGCACAAAAGGGCAAAAAATAGCGGTTGAATACCTCAAAGCTCATTACAAATCCCTGCAAATAGCTCCTGCCCAAGCCAATGGAGATTACGAACAAGATATCGAACTGGTATTAAAAAAATTGCCCAAAGGCCAGTTAACTTTCCAGGGACAGTCCCTGGAAAATGGAACTGGAATAATGGCATATGCTGCATTTGAATTTAGCAAAACTCCTGTCGTTTATGTAGGTTATGGGGTAAACACTCCCGAGCACAATGATTATCAAGGACTTGATGTCCAAGGTAAAATTGTTATGGCTAAAGCCGGTGCGCCTATGTTACCCGCCCTGGCTGACGGTTCAACAAGTGATTGGGCCAAGCAGAGTGAAGGACTTGAGCGCAAACAAAAGGCGGCATTTGAGCAAGGTGCTGTTGGATTTATTTACTGGGACGAAGCGGCGTTTGCCCGTTTAAAAAGACGTTTTGACTACATGAAACAAAACGATAGCGGTCGTATGTCCATTAAAGCCCTAGAGTCTCAAGCAAACGCTATGATTTACGTCGACCAAGCCACTGCTTTATTGCTCCACCCATCCATTGGTGAATCCGCAGATGCTGCATCTTTGGGTACTGTAGAGGCCGGAATTAAAAGCGAAGATGTATCGATAGATTCAGAAAACGTGGTGGCTTTCATTCCTGGTTCAGAATTTCCTGAACAATATGTAGTTATTTCCTCTCATCTTGACCACGTTGGTGTACTGGCTGATGGATCGGTAAACAATGGAGCGGATGACGATGGATCAGGCTCTGTAGCTTTATTGGAGATTGCTGAAGCATTTAAACTCGCCTCAGATGCAGGACAAGGCCCCAGAAGATCCGTAGTTTTTCTTCATGTAACTGGTGAAGAAAAAGGGTTGTTAGGATCACAGTATTACACAGATGTAGCTCCTGTATTCCCATTAAACAAAACGATCGCTAACCTGAATATTGACATGATCGGTCGTATCGATCCCGAAAGAAAAGGAGATAGAAACTATGTCTACTTGATTGGTTCAGATAAACTAAGTACCGAACTTCATGATCTGTCAGAAGCCGTAAATAAAAAGTTTATGGGTATTGAATTGGATTACACCTATAACGACGAAAATGATCCCAATCGTTTTTATTACAGAAGTGACCACTACAATTTTGCCAAAAATAATATTCCAATCATTTTCTATTTTAATGGTACCCATGAGGATTATCACAAGCCGAGTGATACACCAGATAAAATCAATTATGATTTATTGACCAATAGAACTAGATTGGTATTCCACACAGCTTGGGAAGTAGCCAACCGCGATAAGGCTATTGTGGCCGACAAAGCTCAATAAATTTCCTTTTACTTCACAAAAAAACCCTGTCTGAAAAGACAGGGTTTTTTTTGGGTGGAAGACCGGGCTCGAACCGGCGACCTCTGGAACCACAATCAAGCGCTCTAACCAACTGAGCTACAACCACCATGCTGTTAGCGGGTCCAAATATACTTCAAATTAAGGTATACTACCAAAAATTAAATAAAATTTTTACTGGAGATCACTTAAATAATTGACCGCCAAAAGACGCTCTACCGTAAAGCCCTCAGCGGCGTCACTGCCAATCAGCCTACCCAAGTCTTGAGCTCGGTATCGAACTGAGTCAAAAAAATTCTTGCTGCTGATCGGGGTATCCGGTCCTGGGTTACTCGGGTCGTAAAACTGGGAGGGATAACAAGATATCGCTTCCATTTTTTTATCTAGAAAGCCTGAAATATCTACGACGAAATCAGGAGTGCTATTCTTCCATTGAATATAATGATACACGGCTTGAGGTCTCCATGGCGCTTGGGCTTCCCCACTTTCAGGATCCACTGTTTCTATTTTCACCAACCCGCTTAAAAAACAGGCATCGCTGACCAAACTACTTCCCTTCGGATGATCGATATGTCGATCATCTTTAGCATTGCACAACACCCATTTCGGTTGAAATTTTCTCAGGTACTGAATCACCTTCATTTGACTGTTTTGATCATTTTGAAAAAAACCATCAGGTAATGCCAAATTAAACCGATGAATGACACCCAGTACTTGAGCCGCTGATTCAGCCTCTTGTTTTCTGAGTCCTGCCGAACCTCTTGAACCTAATTCTCCTTGGGTTAAATCAACGATTACAACCGATGATCCGTTGCTAATTTCCTTAGCAAGCGTTCCACCGCAACCCAATTCTACATCATCGGGATGTGCCCCAAATGCCATGATATCAACCATGATGTTCTGTTTTGGCTATAGCCTGTTCTATATCTCTTTGCAGGTCAGAAACTTCCTCTATACCCACTGAAAAACGAATCAATCCCTCACTAATACCTTGAATTTTACGTTCTTCTAGGGTGAGTGAATGGTGAGAAGTCATGGTTGGGGACAATACGGTTGACTCCACCCCTGCCAAACTCATAGAAGGTTTGATCAATTTGAGTTGTTGCTGAAAAAAGCGAGCATCCAGACCCGCTCTGAGTTCAAACGACATCATACCTCCAAATCCTTTCATCTGTTTTTTCGCTATCTCATGACCGGGATGATCGACCAACCCTGGATAGTACACGCGATCAATGGCGTGGTGCGCTGATAAAAAATGGGCCATGGCTAGCGCGTTTTCATTCTGACGATGTACCCTTAACCCCATGGTTTTAATGCTTCGTTCCAACAACCATACAGTCATTTCACTGAGGTTTCCTCCTAAACTCTTGGCCATGGACCAAATCGGGGCTATCAATTCTTTAGAGGTTGCAATGGCCCCAGCGCTGATGTCCGAGTGTCCTCCCATATATTTTGTCGCTGAGTGAATGACCACATCAATGCCAAACTCGTCAGGTACTTGGTTTACCGGACTGGCAAATGTGTTGTCAATCATCGAAATAAGTCCGTGCTTTTTGGCCAAACGGCCTATCATGTCCAAATCAATAATTTTCAACAGGGGATTCGAAGGAGTTTCTACATAAATCAACTTGGTGTTTGGACGTATTTCTGACTCAAAATCCCTTAGTTCAAGACCTTTAGCCATAGAAAATTCAATGCCAAATCTGCGCAAATCGGCTAAGGCTAGATTTCGAGTACCCCCGTACAAATCATCTTGAAACACAATATGATCGCCACTGCTGACCAAACCCATAATCGCTGTACTCACCGCTGCCATTCCACTGCCAAAAATTAAGGCAGACTCTTTGTTTTCTAAAGCGGCAATTTTATGTCCCAGGGCTTCTTGGTTTGGGGTATTAAAGTTTCTGGGGTATCTCTTTATATCTACTTCATCAAAAGCATAGGATGTAGATAGGTATAATGGAGATACAGCTCCGTGATAAAGTGGATCTTCCAACTCACCGGTATGCACTAAATGGGTATTTAATCCTTGAATTCTAGGTTCCATAACTAATTCATTTACATAAATGTAGGGACTATTTCTTTTTAAACACTACCTGGTACCTCCATCTGCTGATCAAAGCGAGTATGAATACCCCAAATAGCGTATACCAAATAAACGTTGGAGTGATCACTTGTTCTCCACTAGCGTAACTATGCAAGCCCACCAAATAAAAATTCACCCCAAAATAAGTCATCATGATACTGGCATAAGCCAGTACTGTCATCAAATTGAAGGTCCAGATGCCCCGTAAACCTGGAATTAGTCTGCCGTGTATCACAAATGCATAGACCATAATGGAAATCAAAGCCCATGTTTCTTTAGGATCCCAGCCCCAATACCTACCCCAACTCTCATTGGCCCACATACCTCCCAAGAAATTACCTATGGTCAACATCACCAAACCAACAGTGATCGACAATTCATTGATGACGGTTAACTCTTTGATATGCGATTCCATTTTTGATTTAGTCGCTTGGGTAGTGATCACCATCAAAAGCAAGGAAACGACACCCAAGATCATACCTATGGTTAATGGACCGTAACTTCCGACAATGATGGCCACGTGTATCATCAACCAGTAACTATCCAAAACAGGAACCAAGTTAGCTATTGAAGGATCTACCCAGCTTTGATGAGCAATCCAGAGCAACATCGAGGTGACAAAGGTAGCGGAGGCCAACGTAAGTCTATTTTTCCTTCCAAAGACTAAACCGAAACCTAAAGTTGCCCACCCAACATACAAAATACTCTCGTACGCATCACTCCAAGGAGCGTGACCTGATAAATACCATCGAAAAACTAAGCCAAAAGTGTGGGCTACAAAGGTCAATCCAATGGCCCAAACAAAAATAGTGGCGGTTGTCCTGACCCATTGAGTGTCTCTAAAAATTTGAAAAATCAGCACCAGAAACAAAAATGCGCCAAACATGAGTTGATAGTGATACAACCTATTGAATAAATCCAACTCATTGTACACAATTTCCGCCTCAATTTTTTGTTTTGAAGGCAGTACTTGGTTTCCTAATAATTCTTGATTTTGAGCGATTGCTTCAAGAATTTTATCACTCTCGGAATAATCTCCGGTTTCTACTGATTTTTGAAGGCTCATCAAGTAATACCTCAATCCATTGGTCACAAAGTTGCTGTATAGAGAATCCGCTAGTTCATATCCACCAGAACGGTATTCTAAAGCCGAGATCCACTTGTTGTTTTCATCATCAGGTACCGGAAATATTTTCAAAATTTCTCCGCTTAATGCGCGATTTAACAAACCGAGCTTTAAATCAATATTTTTAAAATCTTTTTGAAATTGGTTGGGTGAATTTGTACCATAGGCATCGGGGAGATAAGGCGCCAACAAATACCTTCCTTGAACATCAAAGAAATCAGTCGCCTTAAACAGTTTTTGACCCGACGGCACCCCGATGATACGGCGAATACTATCGTTATTGGCTTGTTTATCAATAGTCAAAAAAGGCATCTGATACCAAGCAGCAGGATTGAGTTGCATCGATAAAAACACCTGATCGGCATTCAATCCTTCATACTGATCTTTAAAACTCAATTTCCTGAGCAATTCAGAAGTAAACGTGTGCAAGGGCTTCATGCGCCCGTTGTCGTCCTGAATGACTAGAGCACTAAATTTTCTAGCGTGTTCGGGGGAAACCACCGTTTTGGTGATTAAACTGTGTAAATCGGCAGGTGTCACGGCCCCGTGTTCCACGTTGTGATCCGTCTGGCCCCAGGAAGTGCCCAGGGTCAACAACCCCAAAACAGTCAACAGAGACTTCTTGCTGGAAAACTTATCCAACGATTTGCTCAACTGTTTGAATCGGGTATCTCCAAAGAAGAATATCCCCATCAATCCTAAGTAGAGCAAAATATACCCCAAATAGGTGATCCAAGTTCCCCACTGGTCATAATTCACCGATAGTACTGTCCCTTGCTCATCAGGATGAAAACTGGATTGAAAAAACCGATACCCTTGATGGTCCAACACGTGATTCATATAGATATCATAATCAAAAGGTCGATCATCCTCCACGGTAATTTTACTCATAAATGAGGAGTACCCTTTTTCAGTTCCTGGATACTTTTGGGCGATAAAATCGTTTAATGTGATCGAGAAAGGTAGCGTATATACTTTAGACCCATAGCCTACCGTGATATCATGATTTTCTATAGTCACCGGTTGTGAGAAGCTTGAAGCCCCTTTTGAACCCAATACGGTAATTTCCTCAGAAGCATCTCCTACCCATACACGTACGGTAAAAGCATCTTGAAGTTGATCTTTGGGAAGATTGTCCTCCGCCTTAACAATCCCCATCACACCTTGAACAGGAGGTTGTGGAATGACAAATTGAACCCCGCCCAATTGATACAAAGACCGCAACTGCAACGGCGCTGTTTGACCTACGGATACCGAAGCTGAAAATTGATCCGCCATACGCATAAAGGTGCCTTCAAAAGGACTTTGAATGGTTAACCCCTCAGGAGTGGTAGTCAAATTAATGGCCCCCTCCGTGGGTTTGTCGTAGGCAAATAGCAGGTTGTGAATAGATGAAATTTCTCCCTGAGCTAGGTAATGATCATGCCTACTTCCCTCGGATGATTCAACAATCTGCAGGTACATGGTTCCCGATGAATCAGGCACCAATCCCAATTGCATTCCTTGTTCAAAACGCACAAAATCCATGCGTATGGGTGTGTTTTCGAAGTCCATGCTCCAAGGAAGACTAGACTTTATCCCTTGCTCGGTCACGATTAAATCATCCTCCAGGGTTCTGCGTAACTTTTGATTCCCCACAGGACCATCTACATAAAGGGTTACAAAGGCATTGGAGGAATAAACAGAATTTTCGGTAGCCCCTTCTCTGATGGGCATCATTCCTTCATAGCTGATGTATCGAGTAACAAACGCACCGATAATTATCAAAATCCAAGAAACGTGCAACGTAAGTACCGCCCATTTTTCTTTTCTAAGCAAACGATATCTCGCGATGTTTCCAGAAAAATTAATCACAAAAAACACCATAATGGCTTCAAACCATGTAGCATTATACACCCATATACGCGCTGTATCTGTGCTGTACCAGCTCTCTATAAACGTTCCCACGCCCATAGCGGCGGCAAATACCACAAATAATACAGCCATCAGGCGGGTCGAAAAAAGCAATTTTGCAATAGACTTCATAGTAAACAGGTATAATGGACACAAAAATACACCCTTATGATCAGAAAAAACGGACAAAATGAGGATAAAATTGCGATGGTAACGCTGGGCAAATGCTTATTTTTGGATCATGATCACCGCCAACATTATCGGTACTGGGCGTGTCGCTCAAACTTTATTTAGTTTGATCGCACAAAACGAGGCTTTCTCTGTTTTAGGGGTACTGGGAAGAACTTCGGCCCAACTGGGCGATTGGACTCAAGGTAAAGGTATAACTCATGCACACCAACTGCCTGAAGCCATGATACATATCATAGCTGTAAGCGATCGATCCATCAACTTGGTGGCCGGACAATTATCTCACCTCAGTGGTTTAATTGTTCATACCTCAGGTACTACGCCTATGGATAAATTACTCCCTAACCAGCGGATTGGGGTGCTTTATCCACTCCAGACGTTTTCGCTTCAATCACCTCCAAGCGCAGAGGAAATTCCTTGGATCATTGAGGCAAAACACGCACAAGATGTAACCTTGTTGGAGACATTTGCCCAATGTCTTGGTTCACGTGCTCACCAACTCAGTGAACATGAAAGAAAACAATTGCACTTGGCGGCCGTGATGGTGAATAATTTTACACATCACTTGTGGAGTATGAGCCGCGAATGGTTAGAAACTCAATCTGGAGATTTTAATTTGTTAATGCCGCTAGCCAAAAAAACCACAGAAATTGCTCAGAACGATCCAGAGGGAACATACCAAACAGGACCTGCCAGAAGGAATGACCATAACACTGTAGAACAACATTTAGCTATGCTGGGCACTCACCCACTGGCTCAGGTTTATAAAAATTTGACCGAATCAATTGTACGTAGACATGAAAAAGAGTTATAAAGAGTTTTTGCACCAAATCAACACCTTTGTATTTGACATTGATGGTGTATTCACCGACGGAACTGTGTTGGTTACCCAAGAAGGTCACTTACTCCGCTCGGTGAGTGTTCGAGATGGTTTGGCGGTTAAATTGGCTTTGGAAGCTGGATATCATGTCTGCTTGATTTCTGGGGGAACGAACCCCGGTGTTGTCACTAGATTTGAGGCACTTGGAGTTACAGACATTTATATGGGGGTCACCCATAAAAAGGAACCATACGAGGCTTATATCCAAAAAATTGGGGTGAAAAATCATCAAGTATTGTATATGGGAGATGATTTGCCTGATCTACCGGTGATGGATTTAGTGGGACTAGCTACATGCCCGCAAAACGCCATTCCTGAGGTTAAAATGAGTGCCGATTACGTTTCTCCCTTTTTAGGGGGGCAGGGTTGTGTCCGGGATGTCATCGAACAAGTCATGAAAGTCAACGGGCATTGGCCTGTAGCAGCTAAAGCCAATAACGACTGATGAAAGCCGGATCGATAAAACCTCCTTACTCCTTGGTGTTGGCCTCTAATTCACCTAGAAGGAAAGATTTTATACAATCGCTAGGATGGGCGTACACCCTGAGAATGGCTGAAGTAGATGAGTCCTATCCAGATGGGTTAAAAGCTGGGGAGATCACGGACTATATCGCTGTAAAGAAAGCCAGCCCCTTGAAGGACAAGCTGGAAAAAAATGAAATTTTACTCACAGCGGATACCTTAGTTTGGTCATCGGATCATGTTCTGGGAAAGCCCATGAATACGGAACACGCCAGAGATATGTTGTGTCAAATGAGCGGTCAATGGCATGAGGTAATCACCTCAGTAGCGTTGACTACTCAGGACCAGCAAACTGTTTTTCACCAAAGTACCCAAGTAAAATTCGCGGAACTTTCCCTCGGTGAAATTGACGCGTATCTAGACAGTGGACTGGCGTTAGATAAAGCAGGAGCTTATGGAATTCAAGATTGGATTGGACTGATCGGGATCGAACAAATCAATGGATCCTATTCAAATGTAGTTGGTTTACCGACTGCCCTGCTTTATCAAACCATGAAGACATTGGGATATATTGCTTAATTGATTATCTTCAAGCAAATATCAAAATATGCGTCTAGCACTAGCTGCACTCAGTTGTTTATTTCTATCTGCGCTTAGCGCGCAAACACGTTCATACCAAAGTACGGCAGATTTATATCAGCGAATACAGTCGTTTAATTTTTTAGGGCATGTAGTCTATGTAGCTGCTCATCCCGATGATGAAAACACCCGTTTAATCAGCTACCTAACCCACGAAAAACACGCTCAAGTCACCTACATTTCGATGACTAGAGGTGGTGGCGGTCAGAATTTAATCGGCACAGAATTGACGGATGCATTAGGTATTTTACGCACCAGAGAACTTCAAGCAGCCAGAAAAATAGATCGAGGGGCACAAAAGTTCACATCAGCCAGAGACTTTGGCTTTTCTAAACACCCCGATGAAGCTTTAGCGATTTGGGGAGAGTCAAAAATGGTGGACGAATTGACTGATTTTTTAACGACAGAACCTGCTGATATCATCATCAATCGATTTGATCACAGAACTCCAGGCACTACCCATGGACAACACACTGCCTCGGCAATACTCTCTTTATTAGCGGTTAAAAAAATTAAGGCTACGCAAGCTACTCAAAGTCCAAAACGCGTCTTTTTCAATACATCTCCTTGGTTTATTAAAGACGTTAACGAGATTTCAGATGCTCAACGGTACCTTTCTATAAATACCAATATCTATTACCCAGAACTCGGTATGGCCAATGGGGAAATTGCCGCATTAGCCACCAGTCAGCACAGGTGTCAAGGATTTGGTCGCATCGGAGTTCGGGAAGAACAGATTGAGTATTTAGAGCTGATCGAAGGGACTATGCCAGAAAGCAATCAACTGTTCTCAGGTATTGATACCAGTTGGGGACGTGTTGAGGGAGGCAAACAAATCGGATCCATTATTACGGGTGTTATTGAAGGATTTGATTTTAAAAACCCAAAAAATCATGTGCCAAAACTAGTCGAGGCCTATAAAATATTGGAGCGTTTACCTGAATCCTATTGGAAGAAAAAGAAACTCCCAGAGCTGACTGACCTCATCTTTGATTTTCAGGGAATTTATCTGGGGGCCCACACCCAAACTGTTGAGGCGATACCCGGTGAAAAACTCCTGTTAACGGTGGAAATAAATCGGCAAAATACATTAGATCATCCACAACAGTTAGCCATTTACTACCAAAACAAATTAATACACCAAACAAATCTAACTCCAGACATCAAAGGGTTTAAGATTCCATTAGAACTCACCGTCAGTGAACAAACCCCCTACACCACACCTTATTGGTTGAACAAACCCGTCCTTGAGGGTCGTTATGATACAGATTCTTCCCCATACCAAGGGCTACCCTGGGCAACACAGGGGACTGACATAACACTCGTTTGGGAACATGAAGAGGTAAGGCTTCAAAAGACTATTCCCCTGACCTATCGGTATGCAGATCCCAGTTTAGGGGAGCGAATCGAGCCTTTGCAAATCCTTCCTAGCGCACAAATTTCCTTCTTGGAGTCACTGGGTATTTGGCAACCTAATTCAACTAGAAAAGTATCTGTAGCCGTTACTACCTCCGCTAAGTTCATTCCAGGCACACTTTCCTTAGAGCTTCCTGAGGGTTGGCGTTCAGTCCCCAGTCACTTGGAAGGTGTTCAGCAAGGAATTTACGAGTTCATGGTTACTTCCTCTTCAACACAATCCACAGCAGAAATTGGTGTGAGTTTGATTTCTGAAAAAAGATTATTCAACCAGGATGTACAGCTTATTTCCTACGAGCATATTCCGGCAACACCCTGGGTAAAAACGGCCCGTATGAGCGCCGTTAATTTACCAATCCTCCACAAGCCAGGTGTGGTGGGTTACCTTCCTGGAGCTGGAGATAAAATTGGGGAAGTAATCGCTTCATTGGGGTATGAATTAAAAGTGTTACAACCCGACGAACTCAATGAAAAAACACTGCAAAATTGCCGAGCTGTTGTGGTGGGAATTAGGGCATTAAATGTGTACCCTCAAAGCAATCAATTGGTGGAGGCTTTACTCGACTACACCAAACAAGGAGGCAATGTACTGGTTCAATACAACACTACGGCAGATTTAAAATCAAGTGTGCTAGGGCCCTATCCCATAACTATCGGGCGCGATCGGGTAACCGACCAATCAGCCAAAGTGAGTTTTAACACACCTAACCACCCTGTTTTATCAGGCCCTAATCCGATTACGTCTGCTGACTTCGACGGGTGGATTCAAGAACGAGGACTCTATTTTCCCAGCCAATGGGGTAATGAATGGGAAGCCATTTTGCGCATGAAAGATCCCGATACTGGTTTATTGGATAGCTCATTACTCGTGGCCTCATACGGCAAAGGCACGTGGACCTATACAGGTTTATCCTTGTTTAGGCAGTTACCTGCTGGGGTACCTGGTGCATTGAGATTATTCACCAATATAATTGAACAGTAATATGTTACAGGCGATCGATTGGTGGATTTTGTTAGGCACCTTAGTCTCCATCGCTGTTTATGGCGCATATAAAACACGAGAAAAAAACTCCGCTGTTTCCTATGCGTTAACCAACCACCAAACTCCTTGGTGGACTATTGGCATCTCCGTAATGGCGACCCAGGCTAGTGCGATTACTTTTTTATCTACACCTGGACAAGCATTTGCGGATGGGATGGGGTTTGTTCAGTTTTATTTTGGGCTACCGTTGGCGATGATCGTCATCGCATTTTTGTTTGTACCCTTATTCTACAAACAAAAAGTTCAAACTGCTTATGAGTTTTTGGAGAAGCGATTCGATCGAAGAATGCGGCTTTTCACGGCCCTTTTATTCCTCATTCAGCGGGGGCTTGCTGCGGGAATAACCCTATATGCCCCTGCTATTATTTTATCCGCTGCCTTGGGATGGCCTTTAAAACCTCTGATTTGGGGTATTGGACTTCTGGTAATCTTTTATACGGTAAGCGGCGGAACACAAGCGGTAAATGTCACCCAAAAACAACAAATGGGAGTGATATTCATGGGTATGGGACTGGCTTTTGGGTATATATGGCATTTATTACCCGAAGGCATAGGCTGGGACCAAGCGCTTATGGTAGCCGACCAGAATGACAAGTTAACTACTATTGACTTTTCCCTAGATCCCAATAATCGATATACCTTTTGGAGTGGAATTACCGGAGGATTTTTCTTAGCTCTATCCTATTTTGGCACAGATCAAAGTCAAGTTCAGCGTTATATCTCTGGCAAAAATATCCGAGAGAGTCAATGGGGGCTATTTTTTAATGCCTTGCTGAAAATTCCCATGCAACTTTTCATATTATTTTGTGGTGTGCTGGTTTATGTGTTTTTCCAGTTCACCCCTCAACCCATCAACTTTAACCCTGAGGTTATTCATTCCGTTGAAAAATCGTATTACCGAGATTCGCTAGAACAAATTAATATCCCTTATCGCGTGTTGCAAGAAAAGAAAAGGGAGCTTTACCTGACTTCTTTGGTTGACCGTACAGCCGATTTATCCCTCCAAAATAACCAAATCAGTATAATCAAAGACTCTATGGCTCATTTGGAACAGAAAATAGTCGATTGGTCCAAGGAAATAAATCCAACTGCAGAAACCAATGATAAAGATTTCGTGTTTTTGCATTTTATACTCACGTATTTACCGCATGGACTCATCGGGTTATTGATCGCCGTTATGTTGGCAGCTGCCATGTCTTCCTCTGCAGCAGAATTGAACGCACTGGGAACAACCACTGCTGTTGATTGGGTTGAAACCCAAGTGAAAACCCCATTAAATGAACAAAAAAAAGTGTGGGTCAACAAATTCAGTACCGCTTTATGGGGCTTATTGGCCATCAGTTTTGCGAGCTGGGGATCTTTGTTTGACAACTTGATTCAACTGGTAAATATTATCGGCTCCATATTTTACGGCAATATTCTCGGTATTTTTTTATTGGCGATGTTGACCAAAAACATCCACGGTCTCGCTGTTTTCTGGGCTGCTTTAGCTACACAAGTTATGGTGATTTACGTCTACCAAGCTGAATGGATGTCCTACCTGTGGTTAAATCTATTGGGATGTATCCTGGTTATCTCAGGATCTTTTATACTTCAATCGCTTTTTAAACTAACCAACAATCTAAAATAATCAACTGTGAAAAAAACTCTTTTTACCCTGATGGCTTGTCTTCCTCTTTGGGGAGTAGCCCAAAAAATAACCCCTGTAAAGAAAGCGGTTATTCAGTCTGTGGAACAACACAAAGAATCGCTGATCAAGCTAAGTGACTCCGTATGGGCATTGGCAGAAACAGCCTTTGAAGAACAAGGTTCTGCCAAAATTTTGGCGGACTATGCCGAGGCTCAAGGAATGAAGGTGACTCGTGGGGTAGCTGGAATACCCACTGCCTTCACAGCTACTTTTGGCAGTGGTCATCCAGTAATCAGTATCCTGGGTGAATACGATGCTCTTCCAGGAATATCCCAAAAGGCAAGCCCGGAGAAAGAAGCACTTCACCCAGGGGCCGCTGGACACGGTTGTGGACATAACCTATTTGGCGCAGCTAGTTTAGGTGCGGCTATTGCGATAAAAGAGCAGATCGAATCAGGGAAACTCAAAGGAACAGTCAAATTTTTAGGCACGCCCTCGGAAGAGAAATATTTTGCCAAGATTTGGATGGTTCAAGCAGGATTATGGGATGATGTGGATGTCAACGTAAGTTGGCACCCAGGAGCGCAAACTGAAGCCGATGTTCAAAGCTCACTCGCCTTAGTAGATTTTAAAGTTGAATTTTATGGTCAGGCGGCTCATGCCTCAGGAGATCCCTGGAATGGCAGATCTGCCTCTGATGCCCTAGAATTATATACTACAGGTATTAATTATTACCGGGAGCATATGAAGCCAACTTTGCGCGTTCACTACCACATCCAGGATGGCGGTCAGGTGGTAAATGTAGTGCCCGATTATTCCAGGCTCTGGGTACGGGTTAGGGATACCAAACGCACAGGAATGATGCCTGTTTATGAACGCATCAAAGCTATGGCTGAAGGAGCTGCTATTATGGCTGATGTGGACTACAAAATTACCTTGATATCGGGTATCTATGAAATGTTGGTCAACCGCCGCGGTGGAGAAGTCATGCAAGAAAACTTGGAATTGCTAGGACCACTCACCTATACGGCAGAAGAAGAAGCATTTGCCAAAAAAATTCAAGAGGCTACCGGAAAACCTCAAGTAGGTATGGATGCGGCTATCCATCCGTTGTTGCCCACAGCAGAACACCCCATGGGTGGATCAACCGATGTAGCTGATGTGAGCTGGAATGTACCCAACATCAATTTAAGCGTTACCGTCGCACCAAAAGACACCCCTTGGCACTCTTGGGCAGTCGTAGCTTGTTCCGGAATGAGTATTGGGCATAAAGGCATGGTGCATGCGGCAAAAGCCATGTCTATGACCATGGTGGATTTATTCCAACAACCTAAACTGGTTCAGGAGATTAAGAATGAATTCAAAGAGCGAAAAGGAGATGAGGTATACACCCCTATGATTGAAGGACCAGCTCCCCTTCAAGGTCATTGATACCTCAAAAATTTTATGCAGATCAAGGTAATTGAACTAGATCAAGTATGGAGGCTCAGACAAGAAATTCTGTGGCCAGATCGCCCCTTATCGTTTAGCCAGGTAACTGGAGATGAATCAGCCCAGCACTTCGGTGTCTGGGCTGATGGCGATTGGCGCGCCGTAGTCTCTGTTTTCGAAACAAATGAAGGGTTTCAACTCAGAAAGCTCGGTACTCAAGAATCCTATAGAAGAAGAGGATTCGGCAGAGAACTAGTGCAGCATGTCCTGAACTGGTGTTCTGAAAAAAACACAGCTGAAGTATTTCTTGACGCACGAATACACCAAGTAAGTTGGTACGAACATGGAGGATGGGTAAAAAAAGGAAAGCCTTTTCAAAAATATGAAAAGGCCTACCAAAGAATGATGTACACCCTTTAGGGTAGACGCTGTATGCGCGCTCCAATTCCTTGTAGGCGCTCTACAATGCGTTCATATCCACGGTCGATTTGCTCGATGTTGTGAATCGTTGATGTTCCTTTAGCCGACAAGGCAGCAATCAATAGTGAAACACCTGCTCTGATATCTGGAGAAACCATCGTAGTAGCCTTAAGTGTGCTCTGGAAACCATGGCCAATGACGGTAGCGCGGTGTGGATCGCACAATATAATTTTGGCCCCCATATCGATTAGTTTATCCACAAAAAACAACCTGCTTTCAAACATTTTTTGGTGAATCAACAACTCTCCTTTAGCTTGAGTGGCTACAACCAAAATAATACTCAACAAATCAGGAGTCAATCCTGGCCAAGGAGCATCCGCAATAGTCATAATAGAGCCGTCGATGAATGTTTGGATCTGGTATCCGTCCGTGTGTGCGGGCACATAGATATCATCGCCTCTTCGCTCTAATCGGATACCCAACTTCTGGAATGTAGCTGGAATCATCCCTAAATGTTCCCAACCGACATTTTTAATCGTCAGCTCCGAACGGGTAATAGCCGCCATCCCAATCCAACTACCTATTTCAATCATATCAGGCAACATCGTGTGTTCGGTTCCTTTTAGGGCTTCTACCCCTTCGATGGTGAGCAGGTTTGAACCTATCCCAGATATCTTGGCCCCCATGCGCACCAACATCTGACACAGCTGTTGCAAGTAGGGTTCACAAGCAGCATTGTACAAAGTGGTTGTTCCCTCGGCCAATACAGCCGCCATCACAATATTGGCTGTTCCAGTAACCGAAGCTTCATCCAACAAAATATAAGCACCTTTTAGACGGTCGGCCTCTACCCCGTAAAAATGTTCTTCTTTATTGTACCTGAATTCAGCACCTAGTTTGACAAATCCGTCAAAATGCGTATCTAATCTGCGTCGTCCGATTTTATCTCCTCCAGGCTTAGGCATATACCCTTTTCCAAATCTGGCTAGCATAGGGCCAACCATCATGATGGAACCGCGCAATCCACCGCCATCTTTCTTAAAAGCATCAGACTGCATGTAGTCCACCTGAACGTCACGAGCCTCAAAGCGATAGCTGTTGGGACCAAGCTGATCCACTTTAACGCCAAAATCAGCAATCAACTGAATCAATTTATTGACATCAATAATGTTAGGTATGTTGTGAATCACCATGGGCTCTGGAGTCAAGAGCACAGCCGATAAAATTTGTAATGCTTCGTTTTTGGCTCCTTGTGGCGTAATTGATCCACTCAAAGGGTGCCCTCCTTCAATGCTAAACGTTCCCATAGTTTGATTTAATACCTTTTTTTGGCTCGGTTGTTTTTGTGTTTTTTGTAATTGTTTTGTGGTTGATGAGTGCCGTATGGACTTGATTTTCCATTGATTTTGAGGAATTCATCTGTAGTCGTCAGGGACTCCTCTTGATCTTTCAGGTTGATAGCGCCTTGACTCAGCTCAAAAAGATGCTGGTAGATCACTTGATCCTCTACGGAATCTTTATTCCAGTTGAGGTACGATTTTTTCATGTGGTTGGCAATCGCCCACTCCAATCCTTCTCTTTTCTCGCCAGCCTCCCATTGAATAGCTACATCAATCATTCTTTTGATGTTGTTGCCGTAAAAACGGTACTTGGGGAAATTTTGCGGATAACTCAGCGGTTCTGGTTTTTGTTGTAGCTTTTCTTTTGAAGTAATAGGAAACGGACTGTCCACATCGAGTTGAAAATCGGACATAATGAACAATTGATCCCACAACATATGTTGAAAATCAGCTACATCGCGGTATTGAGGTTGTAGGTTGCCCATCACAGAAATAATCGCTTGTGCGGCTTTGTTCCGCTCATCTCGGTCTGAAAGGGAAACGGCGTAGTCCACCATTTTTTGGAAATGTCTTCCGTATTCAGGAATGTGTAATGGGGAGCGTTCTGTGTTGTACTCCAAATGTTCTAAATGATCCAAGGTGCTGGTTTTAGGGTGCAAAATACAAATTAATCCAGCCGTTTAGAGGGAAATAACGCCTTCTATTGAACCGACTAACTGATATTTATCGATGATTGACTGGGCGGATGGCATTGTCATGCGGATGCTCATGCTGGTGTATGATCCTTGTTTGGATTTTTTTTCCGTGATCTCCGCTTCTTTTTCTCCAAATATCGCTCTGATCTGGGCTATTTTTTCCAAGTCTGTGGGTACAATAAACTTAAATAAATAGGGAGCTGGCCAAAAGGTTGATCGGTTAAGCTGTGTGCGTAAACGGTCGTAAAAAGGGATGGAGGGATCTATATTCATAATCGCAAAAATACAAATTTAGGTGTTTTGATCCGGTTTCCCTATTGATATCAAATGATTAACTTGCGTGCCCTATAGCCGTCATATGCCCCAAAGAATTGTCCTTACCGGTGGCCCATCTACGGGCAAAACAGCCATTATTCAAGCCCTTGAAGCTCAAGGCCAGCTGTGTATGCAAGAAATTTCTCGCGAAGTAACACGGGCCGCTCGGCAACAAGGAATCGAACAATTATTTGTTTCAGATCCCTTGGCATTCAGTGAAGCCCTGTTTGCCGGGAGAAAAAACCAGTTTATCGAAAGTGGACAAATCGAATCCCCAAGGGTGTTTTTGGATCGAGGAATTATTGATGTAGTGGCCTATTTGAGGATGGTTAAAACCCCCTACCCCGATTATTTTGATCAAGCCATTGAAGAGCACCGGTACGACGCCGTGTTTTATCTTCCTCCCTGGGAAGAAATTTATCAAAGTGATCAGGAACGTTATGAAGACTTTTCATTGGCCCTGGAAATTGACCATCACCTAAAAGCGGCGTATACTTCCTATGGATACTCCTTGCATTTAATCGAACCTGGCTCGGTGGATTCAAGGATTCAATCTATTTTTAAGGTATTGAACAGCCAACCTTGAATTTAGCCTTAGCCAAACAAATTCTTCACCGATATTGGGGATATGATGAGTTTCGACCCAATCAATGGGAAGTGATTCAAGAAATCCTTTCGGGTAACAACACTATTGCCTTGATGCCTACAGGAGGAGGCAAATCCCTTTGTTTTCAAATCCCTACACTCATGCTTCAAGGGCTTTGTGTGGTGATTTCACCCTTGTTGGCGCTCATGGAGGACCAAGTGAATCAGCTCAGTAAGCGAGGTATTAAAGCGATGTTCATTCCTTCGGGGACACCAAAAAAAGAATTAGAACGATTGTTGGACAACGCGCATTACGGCAGGTATTCCTTTCTGTATATATCTCCTGAGCGACTACAAGATCACTTTATCCAATCTAGGTTGGCCCACATGCCTATCGTACTCTATGCCATTGATGAAGCCCATTGTATCGCGCAGTGGGGTCATGATTTTAGGCCTGCGTACTTGGCTTGTTCTACAGTACACCAAATTAAAAAAGCACCGATCATTGCCCTAACGGCAACAGCTACCCCAGAGGTGGTTGAGGAAATCAAGACCCAACTCATCATTTCAGGTGCTGCAGTGCACAAAACCACATTTGCCAGAACGAATATCGAGTACCAGGTGTTAAAGACCCAGGATAAATGGTATCGGCTCAAACAAGTGCTTTCTCATCAAAGAAAAAGTGTCATTATTTACGCCAACAGCAAAGACCTCACCGAACGATTGGCGGATGAACTTAAAAAAAATGGATACTCTGCTGATTTTTTTCACGGAGGACTTTCTGGAGAACAAAAAAGCGATAAACTAAACTCATGGCTGGTGGATCAAACCCAAATCATCGTCGCCACCACTGCGTTTGGCATGGGTATAGACAAAGCAGATGTGGGTTTAGTCATCCACTATCAACTACCCGAAAACCTAGAACAATACTACCAAGAAACGGGTCGAGCGGGCCGAGATGGAGGACCGTCTAAAGCGCTGATGCTTTACGACGATCAAGACCTTGGTAAAGCTAAAGATCAGTTAGCGGCCAAAAAAGTAGATCGAACTTTTATCAAAGAAGTGTACAAACACCTGCACGCCTATTTGGGGGTGGCCTATGGCGAAAAACCTGAAGGATCCTTTTTGTTTTCTATGCGTCAGTTTTGTGAAACTTATCAGCTCACCGAATCCAAGACAACTCAAGCATTTTCTCTACTTCACCACCACAAAATAATCCAGCTCAAGGAAATTCATCACCCAGTGGGGCAAATCAAGTGGACTAAACCTGTTGATATTGAGATGTGTGAACAAAACTCATCACCCCACATACAATTCTTGGGTTGGCTATACCGCCATAGACCTACCACCAATCCTTGGATAATAGATATCAAAAATCTGGCAACCAAATCGCGCTTATCCCAAAAGACGCTTCACCATTTTTTACAAATACTTCATCGATCTGATTATTTGAATTACCAATCTCAGGTCGAGGACACAGAGGTTGAATACACGGTCCCTCGGGAAGATGACCGAACCATTGAAGCATTTTTACCCTCGTTAAAACCCTTGATGGAAAGCAAGCAAAAAAAGCAAAACCAAATCTTTGACTACCTAAAATTGACCCAAGGGTGTAGAATGAACTACATTCTATCCTATTTCGGCGAACAATCCAAGGTAGTCTGCGGTATGTGCGATCTTTGTCGCGCTGTTCCGCTGCCAAATCAGGATCAATCGCTTGAATTGCGGACAACTATCCTCCGACATTTACAAATAAAGCCGTTAAACTCCCGAACTTTAGCAGATAACATTGAAGCTCCAGAGGCATGGATATTGGGCGCGATTACTGAACTGTTACAAGAAGAACTTATAGAAATTAATCGAGATCATGACTACAGCATTAAAAAATAAACAGCGAATTGTGTTCCTGGGTACCCCTGAGTTTGCTGCTGAAATACTAGAAGATCTTTACCACAAAGGGATAGATATTGTTCGAGTAGTTACTGCGGCTGACAAACCTGCTGGTCGAGGAAAACAGCTAAACCAAAGCGCAGTGAAGAAAAAAGCGCTGGCCTTGAATATTCCCGTGTTGCAACCTGTCAACCTCAAAGATGAACAGTTTGTATCGGAGCTAAAATCCTTAGGAGCAGATTTTTTTGTAGTCGTTGCTTTTAGGATGTTGCCTGAGGTTGTTTGGTCGATACCTAGACTGGGCACGTTTAACCTACATGCTTCTTTACTTCCCCAATACAGGGGTGCTGCACCCATTCAATGGGCGCTCATGAATCGCGAAAAGCAGACTGGTGTCACTACATTTTTGATCGATCAACAGATCGATACGGGTGCAATACTCGAACAAATCAAGGTAGATATACCTCAAAATTGTACAGGCGGTCTGCTTCACGACTTATTGCTTGAGGCAGGGAAAAATTTGGTCGCTCAAACTATTGACCAATACAGCCAAGGGCTAATCCTCCCCAAACAACAACCAGATAACGCAAGTACCGAAGCGCCAAAACTAAATAAGGAGAATACTCGACTGGATTGGCAATGGCCCGGAGAACAAATTGACGCTTGGGTAAGGGCATTAAATCCCTATCCGATAGCTTGGACGGAGCTGGTTCAAAACGATCAAGTGATTACGGCCAAAATATATGCAGGCACCTATGACTCATCGCCCAGTAATCTAGTACCTGGAACAGTGGTCGTTGACAAGAAAACGATGAAGGTCGCCTTGAATGATGGCTGGTTTTTTATAGATGAAATTCAGTTGCCTGGAAAAAAACCAATGGCAACTGCTGCTTTACTGAATGGATTTTCACCTTCATCTGACGCTTACCTTCGCTAGCCCTTACTGGCGCTCAAAAATGAAAAACAGCTGCGGTTATGAACAAAGCCTTCAAGTTATCAACAAAACAATCACTTTTTGTTGTATTTACTTGCATTCAAGACGAATCCGTATAAATTTGTTCAAGTCATTATTACTTAATAACCCTTAATTTTAACGTTATGAACAAAACTGAATTGATTGATGCTATGGCAGCAGACGCTGGGATCACCAAAGCTGCAGCTAAAAAAGCCCTTGAATCTTTCTTGGGTAATGTTGAAGGAACCCTTAAAAAAGGAGGAAGAGTTTCTTTGGTAGGCTTCGGATCTTGGTCAGTATCTGAAAGAGGTGCTAGAGAAGGAAGAAACCCTAGAACCAACCAAACCATCAAAATTGCTGCTAAAAAAGTAGTTAAATTCAAAGCTGGTGCTGAATTAGGCAGCGCTGTGAATTAATTACAAACAGATGTTTTTAAAAGCACCCATTCGGGTGCTTTTTTTTTTGCCATACCCGTAAAATTATTTATATTGATGGGAGATAACCTACTTATGATTCAAGAAGCACCACAAAAAGGTCATTTACTCGTTGCGGAACCCGCATTGACCGGTGACACCTCCTTCTCCAGGTCGGTAGTGCTTCTGGCCTCATACAATCAAAAGGGAAGTGTGGGATTTATCCTCAACAAACCACTTAATTATCGACTCAATGAGTTAGTTAACGAAATTGATCAACCGTTTCCTATATTCAATGGTGGACCTGTGGAACAAGACGCTTTGTATTTTATCCACAGAGTACCTCACTTAGTAGAAAATAGCCTAGAAATAAGCGATGGTGTTTATTGGGGAGGTAACTTCACCCAAATTATTGAACACATAAACCAAGGTGTACTCAAACACGAAGACATTAGATTCTTTTTAGGGTATTCGGGATGGGAACGAAAACAACTAGAGCAGGAACTAGAACACAAATCTTGGGTCTTGGTAGAAAATGACCACAAACAGGCATTGTTAGACCATCCCGTAGATAATATGTGGCAAGAAAAGATGACGCTTCTGGGGGGGCAATACTTGCTCTGGACCCATGCGCCTGAGGATCCTACGTTTAATTAATTATTGCTGGATTAATTTGTTCCAAATGTCCCAGACAGGTTGACAAGACGATCGTTCAAAAACGGTTTTCCTAAACTGGTCAACGGCTAAAAAACCTGTTTCAGGTCCTAAAATAAATACGCCATCTGCTTTCTGCAGGTCAAACAAACTCATAGATTTCTCCACTACACGAAGTCCTGCCTCTTTAAATGTTTTGATCGCATGCGTGCGCCATACATTGACTAAGAGTCCACTATTCAGCTCCGGGGTCACTATTTCTTGATCCATCACACAGAAAAATGAACCCAAGTGAGTCTGCACCAATTCTTTTTGGGTATTCATCAACAAACACACATCGTATTCATTCTCGAAGCCATAAACGTTGGCTAGGTAGTTGATCGCCGTAAAGTCAGTCAACGGGAATTGAGCTAATCCGGGAGTTATGTAGTAATCCCTGTATAAGTCAATCACGGTTTGTTCAAAGAAACGGGGAGCCTCCGAGAAAATTTGCACCGCAACATCTCCCCTTCCAGTCCACTGGACCTGCACATCCACTACGGAACTATCCGTGGTTCCTATTTGGCCGATCCTATCGGTGATTTGAGCCAACAACCACTCTGGGGTGAACTGCATACCAATGGGTATGCGTTTCATGCGCATTTTGGCCAGTAAGCTGCGGTAGTGATCCTCAAAAAATAAATGACGTTTATTTTCCCATCTGATTGACTCAGTGGTACTTAACACAATTTTTTCGTTCATTTAAACGGAACCTAATATTTGTTTGAGCGAGGAAATTTGATTTTCCCAAAGCATTTTTGATTCTTCGATTTCATCCGGTTCAGTAAAGTCTGTGATCACTAAAGAAACATCGGAAGTAATCTCGTCCTCGAGAATCTTCATTTCAAAATAAGAATCATCCCCTTCAGAAACTTCCCACTTAAAGCGCACAAAAAACTCGTTTTTGTGCTTGATTAACTTAGCGACTTCCTCCGATCCATTCCAAAAAAACGAATACTTTGGTCCACGAGAGTGTACGTCATCGGCAAACCACTCGGAGAGTCCGGAAGCGGTTGAAATATATTGATACAGCATTTGTGGGGAAGCGTGAATAACAAATTCAAGCTCAAATTTAATCGATGAATTCATGCGTATTCTGGTAAAGTTTGGGCAAGATATAGATTAATCAACGATTAAAAAACAAATGCCATACAATAATTTGTTAGGTATCTTTGGGGCTGTTGAAATTTAACTTTATATTTGCACCCTGAAATTTTGGCGAGGTAGCTCAGTTGGTTAGAGCGTCGGATTCATAACCCGGAGGTCGGGGGATCGTGCCCCCCTCTCGCTACAAAGCCCTTCAACTCAGGTTGGGGGGCTTTTTTTGTATCTTAGCCTACCGAAAACAAGTCTACAGTGAAAAACTCCCTGCATGAACGCGTAGCTGATTTTTTAATGCGCTACCCACCCTTTGATCGGTTAAAACGCGCTGATTTAATCAGTTTAACCCATGGAGTTACCGTAAAATATCTAGAAAAAGAGCAATTGGTCTTCCATCAAGGAGACGCGACGCACTCCGTGTTTTATGTGGTATATAAAGGTGCTGTGGCTATTGAGCAGAAAGACCCGACAGAACTCATCGATTTATGTGACGAAGGGGATCTATTCGGCTTGAGACCGCTTGTTTTGGGACCGGTATATCAATTACAAGCCAGGGCCTATGAAGAGTCCATTGTCTACGCTATCCCGATTGAACTTTTTATGCCCATGGTGCACAACAATCCCCCAGTGGCCGACTTTATTTGGGCAAGTTTTCAAACCAATACGAGAAACCCTTTTTCCGAAAGTGATCGCGGTCAGTTGTACGCTGCAGAATACACCATACAATCAGGAAACAATATCGAGGAACCCCATCCGTTGGACTTACAACCCATTGCTCATCGGGGAAAACTGGTGAAATGCAGCCCGGATACACCTATTGTGGCTTTGGCCAAAAAAATGAGGGACCACCGAGTAGGCTCTATAGTAGTTCACGACAAAGTAAGGCCTGTTGGAATTATTACTGATAAAGATTTGCGCAACAAGATATGCACGGCTGAAGTATCCTTAGAAGCTACGGCAGCTGAAATCATGGTGAGCCCAGTGTATACGTGTCTGGAAAATGTGACCGTGACCCATGCCCAGATGATGTTAGTCAGGCACCGGATCAGCCATCTTTGCGTCACGGTAGATGGCACATCCCAAAGCAAAGCCTTGGGAGTGATCTCTAAAGATGATGTATTGATGGCGATCGGTCAAAACCCCACCTTGTTGATCAAGGCGATTATGAGGGCAGAAAACACGTCCACCCTAAAAAAAATAAGGGTACAAATCACTCATTTAATCCAGCGTTATTTAGACCGTAAAATTCCGACAAACATCATTGCCAACTTAATTACGGAGTTAAACGATGCATGTATTAAGCAAATTATTCAATTACAACTCAAAAGGCGCCCTGAACCACCCGTCGCTTTTGCCTGGTTATCTTTAGGTAGTCAAGGGCGATCTGAGCAACTGCTGCAAACAGATCAAGATAATGCACTGCTCTATCAAGATCCACCTGATGGACGGGAGGATGAGGTAAAAGAATACTTTTTGTCTTTAGGTACGTCGGTGACTAAAAACTTAAAAACCATCGGGTATGAATACTGTCCCGCGGAGATGATGGCTTCCAATCCTAAGTGGTGTCTATCGGCCAGCGAATGGAAACAAAACATACAGCATTGGATTCAAAATCCCGGAAGAGAAGAGGTATTGCTCTCCTCGATATTTTTTGATTACAATTTCACTTATGGCAGTAAACCTCTGGTTGAATCGCTTTCCGATGAAGTCTTTGAACAGATCAATATACACCCGGTTTTTCTAGCGCATTTCGCTTTGGGTGCGTTACAAAGCCCTCCCCCTACTGGGTTTTTCAGAAGTTTTATCGTAGAACAAGACGGGACAAACAAGGATAGATTTGATTTGAAGAGGCGAGCG
>Ga0181606_10000629_pt1 | contig 29320 bp, 19 predicted proteins | sample 041ome_10_FD_132994 | JGI IMG/M metagenome (GOLD analysis project Ga0181606, IMG submission 132994) | Coastal salt marsh microbial communities from the Groves Creek Marsh, Skidaway Island, Georgia - 041412US metaG (megahit assembly) | ecosystem: Environmental > Aquatic > Marine > Intertidal... | reverse complement strand
TGATTGATAAGAAATTGAGCCCCAAGAAGAGCCGGGATTTCCAAAACTTTTCCAAGTTGATGGATTGGTGTGAGCAAGCGACAAAAATGAATGTGCGCACCAACGCCGATTCTCCCTCACAGGTGGCCAACGCGGTGGCTTTTGGTGCCAGCGGGATTGGGCTTTGCCGAACCGAACACATGTTTTTTGAGGGGAACCGAATTGATGCCATGCGCCAGATGATTCTGGCAGATGATGAGAAAGCCCGCCGTGCGGCCTTGAAAAAACTGCTTCCTTTCCAGCGTAAGGATTTCACGGGCATCTTCAAAGCATTGGAAGGCCGCCCAGCGACCATTCGTTTGCTTGACCCTCCCTTGCATGAATTCCTTCCTCACGACCAAAAATCGCAGCGCGATCTTGCTAAAAAGCTCGGTGTAAGTCTGGCTTCTGTGAAACGCAGGGTGGAGGATTTACATGAGTTCAATCCTATGCTCGGACATCGCGGATGCCGGTTGGGTATTTCCTACTCTGAAATCACTGAAATGCAGACCCAGGCAATTATTGAAGCTGCACTGGCTGTTCAGGAAAGTGGCATCGAGGTGAACCCGGAAATTATGGTTCCTCTGGTCGGCTTTTCCAAAGAACTTGAGCTTCAGGTTGAGGTCATTCATGAAACAGCCAAGAAGGTTTTTGCGGCCAAGGGGAAAAAGGTGAAATATCTGGTTGGTACTATGATTGAGATTCCGCGAGCTGCCTTGGTGGCCGACGAAATTGCCAAGACTGCCCAGTTTTTCAGCTTTGGCACGAATGATCTCACCCAGACCACTCTTGGGATGAGTCGCGATGACTCCGGCAGTTTCCTTCCGAATTATACCGAACTCGAGGTTGTTTCAGCCAACCCGTTTGCTAGCGTGGACCAAACCGGGGTGGGACAACTCATGGAAATTGCGGTAAAGAAAGGAAAGTCATCCCGCCGTGGGATTAAACTTGGTATCTGCGGAGAACATGGCGGCGATCCATCCAGTGTGCGTTTTTGCCATCGGATCGGCTTAAACTATGTCAGTTGCTCTCCTTTCCGAGTGCCTACCGCTCGCTTGGCTGCTGCCCAGGCTGCAGTCTCCTAATTCCTAACTTGGATTCTTCTTTTAGCAGGGTTCGGGTGCCGAAGCACCCGAACCCTGTTTGTTTAAAATTGCTTGGTTGGCTGCCCAATGTTTGAAGTCAAAGAAAAGCCAAAATTGGTGGAGCGGGCATACCTAATTTCCTGTATCCAATCTGAAATAGAGCGAGGAGAAGCAGAGTCCCTGCTGGACGAGTTGGACGAATTAACCCGTAACCTGGGAATTGGTGTATTCGGGAGGACGGTCATTCGTATCCGCAAAACCTCACCCCGTTTCATTTTGGGTAAAGGAAAGGTCGAAGAGGTTCTCGAAGAATTAAAGAAAAGCCAGGCAGATGTGCTAATTTTTGATAATGAGATTTCACCAGCCCAGCAAAGGAATTGGGAAACGGAAAGTAAGATTCTTGTAATTGATCGCCATGAAATCATTTTGGATGTGTTTGCCGAAAGAGCCCAAACCAAGGAAGCGAAATTACAGGTTAAATTAGCACGCTTGGAATATTCGCTGCCCCGGTTGCGCCGTGCGTGGACCCATTTGAGCCGTCAACGCGGCGGGGGAGTTACGCAAAGGGGAGAAGGCGAGGCCCAAATCGAATTGGACCAGCGTATGGTCCGTGATCAGATCGCAGCCACTCGTCGAGAGATCATGCAGGTATCCAAGCAAAGAAAAGTAGGTCGTTCCCGCAGGCAACGACTACCCCTCCCCTCTGTGGCGATTGTCGGTTATACAAATGCGGGAAAATCAACCCTGCTGAATACCCTTACTGGGGCAGAGGCTTTGGCCGAGGATAAACTTTTTGCCACCCTTGACCCGACGAGCAGAAAATTAAAGCTCCCGTCGGGCAGGATGGTGGTTGTGACAGATACGGTAGGCTTTATTCGAAAACTTCCACACCGCTTGGTTGATTCCTTTAAGGCCACGCTGGAAGAGGCTTTGGTTTCCGAATTGATCCTGCACTTGGTGGACCTTTCCAATCCCGAATATGAAGCACAGATGAAAACCACAGAAAAAGTGCTTGAGGAGTTGGGTGCTGGGGAGAAAGAAAGGCTCACCGTTTACAATAAAATCGATTCATTAGAGAGCGAAACGGAAATCCTCCACGCCAAAAAACTTGCTTCATCCGCTGTTTTTCTAAGTGCCCGAACGGGTGTGGGACTTGAAGCTCTGCTCGAACAACTTGAGCAAACCTTTGCAGGTCAGCACTCGATTTGCGGATACCTCATCCCTCTTGACCGCTATGACTTGGTGGCAAGATTGAAATCTCAGGGAGAGTTAGTCACCGAAGAAACCACCGAGAATGGATACATGGTCAGGGGGTCACCCAGAGGAGCCCTCCATCAAATGCTTGAAGGACTGAGAGAAAGCTAGAGCCTAATCTTCTTTGGATTGGTTGTGCAGGTAATCAACCAAGGTTACCCGGAACATGCCGGCGGCTAACCAAAATACTCCCGACATGCAAAAGGATGTCATGCTGGACACAATGTTGACAGCCAAAGGATCTTGAGATGGCACATGAGGTATGAGCACTTCTCGCATGAATAAAAAGAAAATCACGGAAAGAATGAGGTCAATGACAACACCTTTTTTGGAAATAAGCTTTGGGGATGACGATTCTTCAGTCATAGGGAATAGGATGGAAGGAAATTAAACAAGGTCAATTCAATCTATTCATCAATATGATGAACGGCGAATAGGCGTTTCCTAATCTGATCAATTTCTAGTTCTTGTAGAACTTTGGGCTGTATACGATTGAGCGGAAGGGCGGGGAGGTGTTCAAGGCTCTCCGCGAGACAAAGGTTACGATTTGCTGAAACCTCATCCACCCGGTCAATCGGCGTGAAATGAGGGGCCCCGGCGACAACCTCAGGGTGCTGTTCGATGAGGTCCTTGATCACAAGAACCGCCTCCGCAAAACGATCCAATTCTTTTTGGGTGTAGCTTTCGGTGGGCTCTATCATCAAGCCAAACACTTCTGGAAACGCAACCGTAGGTGCATGAAATCCAAAATCGAGAAATAACTTGCCTACCTGAGGAATCGCTTGGCTTTTGGCAATACCTACTTTTTCCAACCTCTCAAAATCATCATCGCTCAGGGTGAGAATAAATTCATGCATTCTTGGAACTTTCCCTGCCCGAGAAGGAAGGGTGGGGTAGCGGGAGCGCAACCGATCAAAAAGGTAGCGGGACGACAGAACCGCTACGGAAGACATTCTGGGAACTCCTTCCCTGCCCAAGCGCAATAGATAAGCGTAGGCACGAACCTTATGACCAAAATTTCCCCAGTTTCTATGGAATGTACCGATGCTTTTGGGCGGTACAAATGATCGAAAAACACCCTTCTCGTCCTTATGAATTTGCCGGCCAGGCAGAAAATCGACTAGGCAATCTGAAACCGCAACAATGGCGTCCCCGGGACCGCCTCCACCATGAGGGATAGTCCATGTTTTATGCAAGTTGTTGTGCACAGCATCTACTCCCAGTTTTCCCAAGTCAACGATGCCGGCGATGGCATTCATATTGGCACCATCCATGTAGACCAAGCCACCCGCTTGGTGGACTTCGCTGGCAATTAAGGAGAAATTTTCCTCAAAAATTCCAGAGGTATTGGGATTGGTCACCATAATTCCGCAAAGGCATTGTCGGTGAAGTGCTAATTTTTTGCGGAAATCTTCGAGGTCAATCATGCCGAGCTCATCGGCTTCCAGGTAGACGATGCCCGATCCATAGCCAGCGGTGGCAGCAGTCGCAAAATTCGTACCATGAGCGGATTTGGGAATCAGAACAATGTTCCTGTGCTCTTCTCTATTGGATTTATGAAAAGCTTGAAACAATTTCAGCCCGACCAATTCTCCCTGTGCACCCGCAACGGGTTGGGTGGTGACCCCGGCCAGTCCGGTGATCGACTTAAAGCATTCTTGGATTTCATGAAGAACTTCAAGGGGTCCTTGCACATCTTCCTCTGGCGCCTGAGGGTGGACTTGGGCAAACCCATTCAATCCAGCCGCCCAATCATTGAGAAGGGGATTGTATTTCATGGTGCATGAACCTAACGGGTAGCAGCCATCGTCTGGGCTGACATTTAAACTGGCTAATTGCTCGTAGTAGTGAAGTAGTTCATCATGGGAGAAGCTGGGCATTTGGGCAGGATCTGGGCGGAGAAACCGCTCAGGAACGCAGGCTTCGTCTTGCTGGTCTGACCGGGCAGGAAAATGCTCGAGCAGAAACTTCTTAAGCAAGTCCATAGATTTTTGATCATGGATATCAGAAAAACTTAATTTGTAAACCTGACCGCCTTGATTAGGTAGTCGATGGGAGAGATTGACACCAAAGTGTAGTCCGCATTGAGTTGCTTCCAATGCCAAGTTTTGTCCCCGTTCATCCACAACAACCAATAAATCATTGAAGGAGGGAGTATCGGGGAAGGCGATTCTAATCCCTTCGCGTTGCCGGACCCAATCGGATGCTTGTTGGCGTGCAGCGAGAGCTTGGGCAAGGGAGTTCTTAAGGCCAATTTCTCCTTTTGCGAGGAGATTTGCTCCCGCGAGGGTGGCTAAAAATGCCTGGTTAGAGCAGACATTGGATGTCGCCTTCTCTTTGCGGATGTGTTGCTCGCGCGTCGAAAGGACCATGACAAAGCAGTCACGCCCCTGAGAGTCCTTTGCCTTTCCAATGTAGCGTCCTGGCGTATTTCTGAGATCCTTTTTCGCTTGCTCGTTGTACCTGCACCCGAATAAGCCTAGCCCTGGCCCTCCAAAGGATGGTGGAATCGCAAGATGCTGGGCTTCACCAGCGATGAAATCGACGCCGTTTTCTCCAAATTTGGTCGGAGGCTTTAACCCGCCAGTCGCTAAGTGCATGGGGTCGATGACCGCAATAGTAGGGATGTCCCACTTCGAGGCAAGGTCCGCTAATCTGTCCACATCTTCGAGCAAGCCAAGGGCATTGACCTGCGGAAAAACAAAGGCCGATATCTCGTTATTGTTTTCCTCGAGAAATTTCTCCAGGTAGTTGTAGTCAAGCGTCCCCGTTAGGGGATTGAGTGGAGATGAATAAAAATGCAAGTCAGTTCCCTGAGCGTGGGTTTCAAGGAAGGAAATATCTTCAGGAAATAATGTTGCAGCGAGCAATACATGCCCGCTGCGCTTTCTTGATCTTCTGGCGCAACCCACCGCTTCAAAAATAGCAGCAGACCGGTCGTACAATGATGTGTTAATCGCTTCGAACCCAGTCAGAGCTGAAAGGGCACACTGATAAATCCAGTGCGTAACCAAAGTGCCTTGGCTGCGTTCGGGTTGGTAGGGGGTGTAGGATGTGGTCAGGGGTCTCATTTGAGACACTTCACTCACAATGGGGTGAACCTTCCAGACTGGCAGTAAATCCCCAATGAATGAAGGGATCACTTTTGATTTACTGGCGATTTCAAGCAGTTTGTAAGTCGCCTCTTTGTAAGAAAGTTCTTCTTGAAGAGGGGGATTGCCATAGAAGCGGCACTCCTTGGGCAATTGCGAAAAAAGTTCCTCCAGGCTGGTTAGGCCAACTTGAGTAAGCATCGATTCGATATCTTCTGAGGAAGCGGAAATATAATGTCGGGCCATTTCCCTCGGATACTCCTCAGGCACATAGGGCAGGTGGGGTATCCGGGTGGAGGAATGGTCGGGTTGAGCAAGAGATGAATTCATGATGGGTTAGAAACTATTGATGAGCACACTCCTGATGAATGCAAAATCATTCACGTGCACAAAAATTTTCCTATCGCGGGCAGGGAAAATAGAATTTTACTGCCCGATGGGGCGCCCGTCTGCCCAAAAATTTCTTTCCATTATTTCTCCGTTTGCATCGAAGAAAATTTCCTCACCATGAAGACGTCCATTGACCAGATTGACCTCGCCCTGTACCTGTCCCCGTTCATTAACAATTCTCATGCACCCTGAGAAGGGAATCCCAGTTGAGCGGTAATGAACGGTATCAATGCCATCAACTAGGTCTGTGATAAAAAATATTTCAGCCTCAGAGACTGTGCCTACCCAGGTAGGCAATTTAGTCTCACTTTCTGTGTCTGCATGGTTACTTTTTGTAAGGGTATTATTTATACTAGGTATTTCTTTCTCTTCTGCAGTGGAAAGATCGCTGCCTTCTAGATCGGGTAAAGACACATTTTCCTGGGAGGATTTATGCGGATTTGCTTCTAGTGATTTTGAAGGAGGTTGATCTGTAGAGAAGATGGGGGAGCTTTGTGCTTCCAAAGCAACTTTCGATTTGAGCTTGCGTGTCGAAGCGGGGCGAGCCGTGGAAACCTCGTTAGTCGCTTGATCGGACTCCTGGTCTTTATTTAACAAAGGAGGCAAGATGGCGGAATTTTTCAAAAGAACCCCCTTTCGCCAAATGCCTTCAAAGATCGCTCCATCTTTGCGTGTTAGCTTTCCCTTTCCATGTTGCTGATCATTCAACCACTCGCCTTCGTATATAGAGCCAGATGATGAACGAAAAACACCAAATCCGTGTCTCTTGCTGAATAGAAAATCCCCATCGTAGTGATCACCGTCAGGCCAAGTGTAAGAACCTTTCCCTGCCCTGTGATCTTCTTGGTATTCCCCCTCGTAACTTTCACCGTTTGACCACAAAAATCTTCCGTTTCCGTGGCGCAGATCGTTTTTGAAATTTCCCTTAAAAACTGAACCATCTGGCCATCTGTAGATTCCAAAGCCATGCTTTTGGCCGACACGGTTTAAATCCCCTCTGTATGTGCCATCGGTGAGATCCAAGGTGCTTCGCCTGCCAGAATTACAACTTACCCAAAGGAGGCAACTAAGACTTAGAGATACAAGGGCATTAAATGACATCTCAAATTATCCAAATCGATCAATTGGATTCGTGCAAGTGCGTAAATTAAAAGTTTTACAGTATTTATTGAGCCTTAATTGTTTGCCAGATTAGAACAAATTAAGGATAAGAATTACTTGAAAGGAGAGGTGGCAGAGTGGTCGAATGTGCCCGACTCGAAATCGGGTGTGCCGAAAGGCACCGCGGGTTCGAATCCCGCCCTCTCCGCCAGTTGAAGCAGTCTATTTCTTCTGGTCATAAAAAGTGTTGATTTTATCAGCCACATCCTGGAAAGAAATATCAGAAGAGTATATAATTTTAAATTCTTCAATGGCTCGCTCTGGCATTTGCATAGCTTCGTAGCAGCAACCAAGCTCATATATAGCAGTCTTCTTTCTTTCATCCATGATCTGAATTTCATTTTTGAGCGAGTTCAGTTGCTCCACAGCCATGTCAAAAAAACCTTTTAACCGGTACGCCTTCCCAAGAAACAAAATCGCATCAAGTCGCACCTTGGCATTTCTTTGAGCAAGCTGAAAATGGGGCAGGCAGTCGTCAAAGAGCTTCTCATTAAACAAAAGGACGCCCAACTCGAATCGGTATCCGTAGTCATTGGGGTATCGTTTAACAAGTCCCTCGAGTTGATTTTTTTGATATTCCTTTTTAGCAACCACCGCTTTCTCAAGACCCACTTGATAACTTTCATTGCTTGGTTCTTTTAAGCAGGCTTGCTCCCATTGATCGATCATTTGATCATAATATTCTAAAGTGAGGGCTCGCTCTTTTTCGGCCAAAGAAACATCCCCCTTGCCGGCATCACGATTTCTTGCCTGGTTAATCCAGGCGATTGCATTGGTTAAATCACCATACCGATGGTACAGATCGCTTAGTTGGCGGTAATGATTGAGGTTTTCTGGTTCCTCTTGGACTTTCGCATAGGTTTGCCTAATTAAAGCTTCCAAGCTTTTTGTATCATTTACTGCCTTGGAGGCTTGCTCTAGCGATTTTGCCTCCTCTTCGTCTTTTAATTGATCGCGAAAATCAGTGGAGCTTTCCCACTTGCCTTGAGTCATGGCGACACTCACTGATGCCCTTTTCATCATTTCTTCAGCCTCACCATCACCAGGGTTTAGTTTGATGATTTCATTGCCGGTTCTGATAGTCGATTCAGAATCGCCTGCATTAAGATATGCATTTCCGAGTTTCTTGAGGTTGCCAAGGTCTTTGGGGTTGATTCTTCTAATGCATTCGTAAGCGAAGACTACGGTATGAGGCATTTCCAGGGAGCGGGCAGCCTCCGCAATTAATTCGTGTGCGGTAACATTGGCGGGATTTTTTGCAATCATTGATTCAGCGCTTTCAAGGCTACCCTGAGGGTCCTTCGCCGCCTTACCTTTGAGCATGAATGGAGCGATCGTAACTTTTCCAAAAAGACTGGATATTCCTTTCCCTGGTACAAAGGTTTTAAATTGATGATCTCGAATTCTTTTTCTCAGTTCAAGGCAACCGGGCACCTGTTTGAGAATATTGGTGCAAATTTCAAAGAAGTAACCAGGGTTACTGCTGAAAGCTTTTGTCGCCGATTCAATTTGTTTGATTAGACGATTGTCAATTGCAGATATGGGAATTTCTTCGATCATCCGAGCAGGGGCATTAACCATCATTAAATCTGGCCCCAAATAATTACAATGCAATTTGGATAGCCTGGGCAATGCGGTCGAATGATGTTTGGATTAAGTTTTCTGACCGCCCCTCCACTAAGAGACGAATTTTCGGTTCAGTTCCCGAGTATCTGAGTAGAATCCGCCCATTATTCCCAAGTAGCTTTTTCTCCGCATCCACTACTTCGCTTAGATTTTCGATACTATTTAGTGGGGGTTTGGATTTTACGGGGAATGAAGCACAAAGGCATGGCCACAACTCGATTTGTTGGGCAAGAAGGGCCATTTGCTCGCCGCAAGAGATTGATGCCTCCAGTGCCATCAGGGCAGAATACAAACCATCGCCCGTAGGAAGATAATCGCTAAAAATAATGTGACCGGATGACTCACCACCCAAATTGCACCCCGTTTCGAGCATTAAGCGGTAAACATTGCGATCCCCAACGCTGCTCCTGTGGCTTGATATCGTATGTTGCTTGAGCGAGGCATCCAGGCCGGAATTACTATGAACAGTTGTAACCAGTGCCCCGCCTCTAAGTTTTCTGGCAGATTTGGCGTGGATCGCCAGGAGTCCTAAAATTTGGTCTCCATCAATCAGTCTACCCTTGTGGTCGATAAGAACCATTCTGTCTCCATCCCCATCGTGGGCGATTCCCAGATCGAGTCCTAGCTCTAAGACTTTGGCTTGCAAGGCCTGGGGATATTCGGACCCGCAGTTTTGGTTGATCAGCCCATCTCCTTGATTCAGTGCGATAAGTTTTGCACCCAAGGCCTTCAAGACTATGGATGAGGTGGAAATGGTAGCTCCATTGGCGTAATCAATCCCGATTTTTAGTCCTTTCAGAAAATGGGGAGGAAAAGCAGAGATGATCTTTTCCGCATAGGCTTCAGTAACCTTGACTTGGCTGAGTACTTGCTTGGGAAGTTCGTTCTCTTCTCCCTGCTGAATAAGTAAATTCTCAATAATCTCTTCATCATGGGTCGAAATTTTTGTCCCATCGCCCGAGAAGAACTTGATTCCATTATCAGTATGCGGATTATGGGAAGCAGTAATCATAATCCCAAGCTGAGCACCCAGATGCTTTACTCCAAAAGCAAGAGCTGGTGAAGGGATGATTCCCGCATTGTAACAGGTTGCACCCATCGACTGAATGCCGTGGGCACACGACTTGAGTAATGTCTCTCCAGAGGAACGAGTGTCACGGGCTAGAAGAACCTTCCCTAATTCACCCCGTTTATCTAAGAGATAGGAACCAGCGGCTTGACCAACCTTGCAGGCAAACTGATCGTTTAAAAAGGCTCCGTTGTATTTGCCTCTAATCCCATCTGTCCCAAAAAATCTTTTCATTTTGCGAAAAATTCATGGATATCACGGAGCCATTTTTTAAGTTTTCCACCTTCAATGACAGATTTAGTGAATTCGACTCCTTCTCCAAGAGATCCTACTTTTCCAACAATCTTTAAAGCAGTGGCAGCGTTAATAAGAATCGAGGCGAGTAGGCCGGCCGGGCAGGATCCGTTGGCTAGATTGAAGAGGATTTCGAGGTTATTTGCTAAGTCACCTCCTTTTAGTTGATCATGCGGATAGATTTTTTGTCCCCAGACAGACGGGGAGAGAATGGCATGTTTGTCAGTGGCAGACGAACCGTATCCCGAAACGCAGTTATCGCCACAAGAGGTCAGTTCGTCCACTCCTTGTCCGCCTTTTAGTTTTCCGTGTACAACCCATCCACCTTTACCGCCATTTTCCGAAAGGGCCCGCGATATCTGGCCTAGGTGAGCAGGACTGTAAACGCCTAATAATTGGTAGGCAGGTTCAGCGGGGTTAAGGGTAGGGCCGAGTCGGTTGAAGATGGTGATCTTGCCTTCGGCGGCAAGGTTCTTTCGCACCGGAGCAATTGATTTAAATGCAGGGTGAAAGGAGGGGGCGAAAAGAAAATTAAAGCTGAATCTTTTAAGGCACTCCTTTCGAGTTCGGGCATCGGTCTCCAATGGAATCCCTACCGCTTCGATAAGGTCTGCACTTCCACACTTTGAACTGATTGAACGATTGCCGTGCTTAATTACAGTGGTATTCGAAGCAGCGAGCAAAAAAGACACTGCAGTAGAGATATTAAAACTACCAGACCGGTCGCCCCCGGTGCCACAAAGATCAATGGCTTCACCCGCCCAATCTTCAATCTCCGGATTTCTGGCTAATCCCCGAAAACAGCGAACAAACTCGGTGAATTCCTCCTCCGATTCGCCTTTTTCGGAAAGTGCAATCAGAAATCTTTTTTTTGATTCGCCTTCAATTTGGTCGTCTGTCAGCAAGCTAACTGACGCCGAAATCTGCTCCTTGCTGAGTTCAGTTCGTTGTTTAAGCAGGGCGGTATGTTCGTCTAGTTCAGAAAATAACATGTGGATGGGAGATATTCAGGATGAATAAAATTGGAATGAGCTTGCTCCGTATGATCAACTGATCAAGTAGGAAAGACTTGAGAATTATTCAAAACAATTTCGCATATATCGCGTTTTCGATTTTCTTCTTGTCCGCAATTGGTCCACTTTGCGGAGATCTTGCTGCTGAAAGTGGCAACGAAGTAATCGACCATCAGGATGCGTTCATCTACGGATTGGTAGAGGGAATCACGGAATTTTTACCTATTTCATCAACAGGGCATCTTGTGCTCGTGGATCATTGGTTGCAGGATAAGGCGGATCAACGGAGCGAGCAGGTGAAAGATGCGGTGTTTGCATACCTTATCGTTATTCAAGGTGGGGCAATATTATCAGTTGCCTGGTTATATCGTGCATACATCGCCTCCATTTTGATGGGTTTGTTGGGCCGGTCCAAGGAGGGTAGGTCACTCGCCTTATTAGTTTTCTCCGCTTTTTTGCCAGCGGTTGCTCTTGGCCCTTTACTCGATGATTTCATCGAGTCATCCCTCCTTGGATTGCTGCCAATTGCCACGGCTTTAATACTTGGCTCATTGCTTATGCTTTGGGTGGAGAAGAAAAAAGGTTCGCAGGAACCTCAGGTTGGCAGCCTTGATGCGATGAGTAAAAAATCTGCATTTATTATAGGGCTTCTACAATGCGTGGCAATGTGGCCGGGCACAAGCCGATCAATGATGACAATAGTGGGAGGTTATCTTGTCGGTTTGTCCCGCGTGCATGCCGCCGAATTTAGCTTTCTGCTCGGGTTGGTTACCCTTTCCTCCGCGGCCGCCTACAAAGTGCTAACCAAGGGAAGCCAGATGATTCAACACCTTTCAAGTGGCCCACTTTTGCTTGGGTGCTTAGTGGCAGGTATATCCGCGGCAATCTCGGTGAAATGGCTTGTCGGGTATCTAGGTAAACACGGCCTCGGGGTTTTTGCTTGGTATCGATGTTGTTTGGGCCTTATCGTCTTAATTTGGTATATGTATTCGTTTTGATCTATTAATCCCCATTGCTCTTACAGTAATCTTGACGAAACAGAACTGAAATGGTTGAATGTTTTCACTATGGGACAGCCTAAAAGAAAACAATCAAAACAGCGTAGCCGCAAGCGCAGAGGAGCCAATCGTTTCAAGGAACCTCAGCTTGCAAAAGATGTAGACGGTACATTTTATCGTCCGCATCGCGTTAATCCTGAGACAGGGCAGTACCGGGGGCGTCAAGTCCTTGACTTGGAGGTTTAATATCTTAGTCCTCGCTTCGGCATGAGTTCGACCGAAGCTCGCATCACTTTAGCAATTGATGTCATGGGTGGTGACAAGGGTCCCGACGAGCTTTTGGCTGGTGTGTCCAAGTCTCTGGCGTTCGCCCCGCGGGATTTAAGGTTTTTTCTTTTTGGGAAAGAAGATGTAATTTCTAGTTATATTGAGCGTGATCCGCTGCTCGAATCCTCCAATTTCATTATTCACCATGCACCGGAGGTGATTGGGATGGACGAAAAACCAATTGCCGGGATTAAGAATAAAAAAGATTCTTCCATGTCTCTCGCTCTTCAGGCACTTAAAGAGGGAGAGGCGGATGCCATGCTTAGCTGTGGGAACACCGGATGCTTAATGGCAGGTGGGACAATCAGGGTTCGTCCGCTTGAAGGGGTTGAAAGACCTGCACTGTGTACAATCTGGCCGGGGCGGGAAAGATATTTTACTTTGCTCGACGCGGGTGCGAATCCTCTGCCCAAGCCATTTCATATCGTACAAAATGCAATCCTGGGGTCGAACTATGCTCGCGTGGCCCTTGGTCTTGTGCGACCGAAGGTGGGGCTTCTGACTATCGGAACTGAGGAGGGTAAGGGAAATGAAATGATTCATGAAGCCCACTCTATGCTCAAAGAAATTGATGGCAGTATTTTGAATTATGCCGGGCTTATCGAAGGTTTTCAGATTTTTGATAATGTGGTCGATGTGGTCGTCTGTGACGGATTTGTCGGAAATATTGTGCTTAAGGCTTGCGAGTCTTTGAGTAAGTTAATCGGGAGCTTCCTCGACGAAGAACTTCGTCGTAACGCCTTGCGAAAGACGGGTGCACTTCTATCAAAAGGTGCATTCAAGAGCTTGAAGCAAAGAATTAACCCTGAGCAATTTGGTGGAGCTCCGTTACTTGGCTTAAATCGTAATATAATTAAAGCACACGGTTCATCAAATCGTAACCATATTAGCGGGGCAATCAAGATTGCGTTGGATTTAGTACAACATGATATGCTCGGTCAGGTTTTGGAGGATGTAAGAGGAGCAAATGAAATCTTGCGCCCCGATCCCATGTCTGCTCAATGAGCGTAAATTGATCTAATCAATGCATAATCAACATCCATCGATTATTAGAGGGTTCGGTTCTTATGTGCCAAGCCAAGTGCTGAGCAATACAGATCTTTCTGCCCGAATTGATACTTCTGATGAGTGGATTCGAAGCCGGACGGGAATTCGGCAGAGAAGGTTTGCAGACGAAAGGCAGGCCACAAGCGATCTTGCTTTGGAGGCAGCAAAGAGGGCACTTGCTCAGGCTAAGATCGACGCAGATCAAATTGATCTTGTATTAGTTGCCACAATTACGCCAGATATGGCTTTTCCTTCCACCGCGTGCATTTTGCAACACAAATTGGGATTAGGTAAAGTTGCCTCTTTTGATATCGAGGCGGCGTGCTCTGGTTTCTTGTATGCACTTGATGTTGCTGACGCAATGCTGAGCACTGGTCGTTACCAAAATGCACTTGTGGTTGGTGCGGAAAAAATGTCCAGCATTCTCGATTGGCAAGATCGCACGACATGCGTTCTTTTCGGTGATGGTGCTGGTGCGGCAGTACTTTCCAAGCAAGGCACCGGCCCAAAAATCATGGGCGTTTATTGCGGTGCAGATGGGGCAAACCCTTCTCTGCTTTGTCAGCCTGGTGGCGGTTCTTTGCAACCGGCTACTTCCAATACGGTAGAGAGCCGACAGCACTTTCTCAAAATGAATGGTCGCGAAATTTTCAAATCGGCGGTCAGAGTCATGGAAAGTGCTTCAAGGGAGCTCCTTGAAAGACACAACTTTACTGTTGCCGATGTAGACTATGTTATTCCTCATCAGGCAAATGTGAGAATTGTGGAAAGCCTTTCGCAGCGGCTGGAAATCCCCATGGGAAAATTTTTCTGCAATCTCGACAAATATGGTAATACATCGGCGGCTTCAGTTCCCCTGGCATTCGATGAGGCAAGCCGAGAGAATATTTTCAAAGATGGAGACTTAGCTTTGATGGTTGCCTTTGGTGCAGGCTTGACTTGGGCTTCTGCTTTAATCCGGATTTAGCTTTCTTATGACTCTGGTAAAATACATTCCATTTCAGTTCTTACTTTTCTTTTGTTTGCCGATAGTTTTTGCGGCTCCGCCTCGTTCTGATCAGCAAAACTTGGCTGACAATGAGCGAAGTGACCTTTTTCCTGGAACCGGTTTCTTCATTAAAAACCGAGATCCTTACTCCGATGAAGAAGCAAAAACTTGGTTTGAGGAAGCCTCCACTATACATAAAGATGGCGATTTGGCAGGTGCGTTAAAATTGTATGAAAAATTCACCAAGCGTCGCACGGAATTACAGCTCTTTTACGAGGGAAAGTCGGTCTTAATTGGTCCTGAATCTCTGTACCGTGCAGCTATTCTAAGAGAGAATAAAGGAGACTGGAGCGATGCTTTTGAGCATCTTGAGCTGATCGCCGTCGCTTATCCAAGGTATGATTTCGAAAAGGTTACGGAATCCTTGATGAGGATTGCGGAGAAAATTGTTACTGAAGAATTGCCCAAAAAATGGGGTTTTGCCCCTCGGATCCGTTCCGGTTCGGAGGACAGAGCCCGGCTTGGCCGAATTGCCGAGCTTGCTCGTGGTCCTCGCTTTGCACCAAGAGCCTTGATGGCCCTTGCGGATACTGCAATTAAAGAAGACAAGGAAGATGACGCGATCATAGCCTTGGAAAAAGTAGTCAATTTGTATCCTGATCACCATGTTTGCGAAAGAGCCTACTTCTTACTTGCGGTCATACATGAAGGTCGTGTTTCTGGTCCTGCCTATGACCAGGGATCTACATTAAAGGCACTCAATTTCTACGAGGATTATCTTATTCTTTTTGGTCGCCCCCCTGCTCAGGGTAAGTATGAGACATCCGTTGATTATGAACTCCGCTTAGAAGGATATGAGGATAGAAAGAAGAAGGCCTTCCAGAGTAAGAGGGAAATGAGGCAGGTGCTTGCAGCGAGTAAGTTGGAAATTGGTGAATATCTTGAAGATTATGGAAAATACTTTCTTATCAAATGGCAAGAATTGGGGAATCAGCCCGCATTGCAGTTTTACAATGAGGCCATTACCTCTGCCCCTGAGTCAGAGGCTGCTCGGCTTGCCGAAAAAAGAGTTGCGGCCTTAAGAAGTACCGATGATTAAAAAATTTTTCGGCAGTGGAATCCTTTTTTTAATTAACTTTCTCTTTTGCGGCTGTCCTTACACTTTAACTGAAAACTCTCCCGAAGGATTGCAGCTTTTTGTTGAGGTCAACAACGAATCCTTTGGTCTCTTGATGGGACCACTGATCGATCAAGAGATTAGAAAAATTGTTGTCAAGACCAGTTCTTATTCCCTTACTTCAGCAGCGAATACTGCAGATTTAAAACTTTACCTTACAGTTAAAGGGTACAGCGACAGACCGGAGAGTTATGATCCAGACGATTCTCTTTTAGCATCTGCCTTTGCTATCATGAGCACCGTGAAATTGAGGTGGGAAGGAGGGGCGGGAGAAGTGCTCTTAGAGGAAACACTTAGTTCGGATGCATCGGCTTTGAAGCCTATTTCGCTCGCCAGTCCTGTTGATAATCAAACTCGTCAGTTCTTGGCTGAGTCCGTTGCAAAAGAAGTTTACTTCTCTATGCGTAAATTAAATTACCTTTCCTCCGAAAAGAAATGAAAAAGTTTTTGGCTCCATCGATTCTTGCTGGCAATCACGCAAACCTCAGCTCTTCATTGCGAGAAGTTGAAGAAGACGGCCGGAAATGGATTCATTTGGACTTAATGGACGGTCATTTTGTACCCAACCTAAGTTTTGGCCCGCAGACTGTTGCGGATTTACGATCCCAGTCAAAATTATTCTTTGATGTACATCTGATGCTGGAAAGGCCGGACCTCTACCTGGATCCTTTCATTAAGGCGGGGTCCGACCTTATCACCATTCATCTTGAGCCTAATTACGATCACCAGTCCGCACTCAAAAGAATCAAAGATGCAGGGGTGAAGACTGGTTTAGCGATCAATCCTGATACCGAGGTGGATCTATTCTTTCCTTACCTTGGGCAAGTCGACCTCCTGCTCTGCATGACAGTCCACCCTGGATTTGGGGGGCAAAGCTTTATCGAATCTGTACTAAGCAAGGTGGATGTGCTTCACAATTTGCGATCCGAAAATAATTATAATTACATGATAGAGGTGGACGGTGGAGTAGGTCCACAGCATGTCAAGAATTGCCTAGATTCGGGTGTGGATATTTTTGTCGCTGGAACTTCTTACTACAAATCAAATTCAAAAGAGCGTGCAGAATTTGCCCGCTCGGTCGGGGAGAGTATTTAAAATATTCCGTTGATTGTAATAAAGGGAGCCAAGACCAAAGCGACTACAGAGATAAGTTTAAGCAAAATGTTGAGGGAAGGCCCGGAGGTATCCTTCAGCGGGTCACCAACGGTATCACCAACGACTGCGGCCTTGTGTAAGTCTGATCCCTTGCCATGGCGTTCGCCATTAATTTCGTAGCCTTCCTCGACCATCTTCTTGGCATTATCCCAGGCTCCTCCAGCATTGGACTGAAATAAAGCGAGCAGAACGCCGGAAACCGTAACACCGGCGAGCAATCCGCCAAGCATGGTTGCACCTCCACCAAATCCAATGACAACAGGTGTGGCAATGGCAACTATTCCGGGAGCAACCATTTCTTTTATCGCTGATTGGGTGGAGATTTCCACGCACTTGCCATATTCAGCAGAGTCAATGGCGTCATCAAATGACTTTTTGTCCTCTTCGGACCAATCTGCACTAGGTTTGCCTTCGTTTTGATTCATGACTTCAAGGGCTTTTTTAAGTGCGGGGATATCATGAAACTGCCTGCGAACTTCCTGGATCATAGACATAGCAGCCCGCCCGACTGCTCCCATCGCCAAAGCACTGAAGAGGAAGGGGAGCATGGCACCCACAAAAAGACCCGCCATGACTTTAGGGTCTAGGATATTGATGTAACTGAGCAAGGATTCCGGATGAGTTTGATTGAACGAAGCTGTAAAGGCAGCAAAGAGTGCCAAAGCAGTAAGGGCAGCCGAACCGATGGCGAATCCTTTGCCGATAGCTGCGGTGGTATTACCCACTGCGTCCAACTTGTCCGTACGTTCTCTCACTTCCTTGGGCAATTCAGACATTTCGGCGATTCCGCCGGCATTGTCTGATATCGGTCCATAGGCATCCACAGCAAGCTGTATTCCAGTGTTGGAGAGCATGCCAACAGCAGCAATTGCAATACCGTAAAGCCCTGCCATTTCATGGGCACCCATCACAGCAGCTGCGATCACTAAAATAGGAAGGGTGGTGGAAATCATGCCGACACCAAGACCCGAAATGATGTTCGTGGCATAACCGGTAATAGATTGGTCTACAATGGCTTTAACCGGTTTTTTGTGTGTGCCCGTGTAGTACTCGGTAATCATTCCAATAGCCAATCCTGCGACTAGACCGATGATGGTTGCCCAAAATACGCCCATTGCAGTGAAAGTGACTTCTCCAAATGTCCAAGTTTCGGGCAGAAATTTGTTAATTAGGTAGTAAGAGGCAGCAATCATCAGGCCGGAAGAAACGAATTCACCCGTGTTCAGTGCTTTCTGAGGATCTCCTCCATCTTTAACTTTCACCAAAAATGTTCCTATGATGGAGGTAATAATACCAACTGCTCCCAGGATAAGAGGGAGGAAAACAGGGGACAATCCACCGAGGAAATCGGAAAAATTAGATGAACCTGCGACCATTGCAGCACCCAAAACCATCGTTCCGATGATAGAGCCAACATAAGACTCGAACAAATCTGCACCCATGCCTGCAACATCGCCTACATTGTCACCTACATTATCAGCGATGGTAGCAGGATTAAGAGGGTGATCTTCAGGAATCCCAGCTTCCACTTTGCCCACGAGGTCAGCGCCGACATCAGCAGCCTTGGTGTATATACCTCCACCCACTCGGGCGAACAAGGCAATAGAAGACGCACCAAACGAAAAACCTGTGAGGACCGATAGGGTAGTGCCCAAGGATTCCTTGTCGGAAAATGCACCAAAAAAATCACTGAAGTAGGCAAAGAGACCTCCAAGGCCAAGTATACCTAAACCAACAACCCCTAATCCCATTACTGCTCCTCCGGAGAAGGCAACTTCAAGTGCTTTACCTAAACTGTCTTTCGCCGCATTGGCGGTGCGAACATTTGCCTTGGTTGCCACTTTCATCCCTAGGTAACCAGCTAAACCTGAGCAGAAGGCGCCGACAACAAAGGATACAGCAATAAGTCCGTGGCTATTGGGGTTATTGGTTCCACTCCAATAAAGAAGGCCAGCAACTGCTACTACAAATATGAATAAAACCTTATATTCTGCACGTAAAAACGCCATGGCTCCTTCTTGAATACTTTTGGCAATTTTGGCCATCCGTTCCGAACCTTCAGGTATAGCGTTGATAGATTGCGTCTTCCACCAAGTGAAGAGCAGGGCGAGACCACCAAGTGCGGGTATGGCGTAAATCAGGTTTTCTAGTGTCATTGTGATAATGTATAAAGGGCCAATGATCGAAAATGATCGTTAAAGCTCGAACATGATTGATTATGTAGGGATGGCAAGGACGAATTGTGCACTGGTTTTCGGTTTCTCCAGCAAGCTTCTACCTTGCAATATGATTCCTCTTTGATTGGAATAACCCAATGAAAGCTTCACCATTTTTTCCCGTTACAATTTCGTGCCTTTTGCTTTGCTTTAGTTCTTGCCAAAATCGTTATAAAAATGCACCAACTCCAACCGAGTCGCCCGAACCTAAAAGTTTCCCGACTGCGGGCATCACTTCAGCCAATTCCTTTCAAGTGGCAAGAAGCGAGTACAATGAAAATTTTGTAACCCGCTATGGCTTGCTCTACTTATCCACATCTGATGAACCCTTTTCTGGAAGAATTTTGACCATTGATTTGGGAGAGAGTGGTGAGTTTGTTTATTCGGATGAACAGTGGAAGGGGGGGCGGAAAGACGGTAAAAGTACTAAATGGTTCACCAATGGTGTAAAGATGTACGAACGCACCTACAAAGAAGGTAAGTGGCACGGTACTGTAACGAGATGGTGGCCGAACGGGCAGAAAATGTATGTTCGCGGATATACCAACGGGGTTCGTCACGGAAAAGAAGCAACATGGCGCTCTGATGGGTCACCACTCTCCGAGCCTAGTTCATTTTCAGGGAGAGCCTCCGCAGATAATTTTAATACTCCTACTAGCTCTACCGTGTTGCCTTCTGCTGTAGAACTTGGAACTGAGCTTGGCGAAGATGGCTTACCTCCTCCTTCAAGCCCAGAGAATTGGGAGGATACAATATTAAACAATTCCAGCGATTCTTCATTGAATTTCGAAACAGTGAATGAACCCTCTCAGATATTAGATTTTGAAGAGTCTACATCTGGATCTAAACGTTCAGATTCTGCTGAAATTGGATTGCCTAACTCCAACGATAATGACCAACTCATTGGCTTGCCAGAACTTTCAGTTGAATCTGATGAAGAGCTGCCAGACTTGCCTATTTTAGATGGGACTGGCGGAGAGGATGAGCTGCCAGGCATGCCTGCATTTCCCGATCTTTCTGAAGAGTCTACGCCAATTGAGCTTCCCCTTTCTGATGGGGAAGCAGATGGTTTGCCCGAACTGCCCGAACCTTCAGCTGAATCTGATGAAGAGATGCCAGACTTGCCTGCATTTGATGGGGCCGGTGGAGACGATGATTTGCCTGGATTGCCTCCGTTGCCGGGTGGAGCTGGGGATGATTCGCTTCCCCCTCTTCCCACGGACGACGGCGGTCTGGATGATCTCCCCCCCCTGCCTCCTCTCCCCTAAAAGTTTAATCTCTAGGATTTTATCTGGGTGATGGGACTATAGAGATACCCATAAACTTGTGTAATGATTGAATATGGACAAAGAAGAAGATTCAGTGCGTAGAAAGTTTATCCGCGTGGCAACGGTGGGGGCATCGGCAGCCTGCGGTATTTTCCCCTTTGCAGCGGGTATTCCTGCTTTGCTTGATCCCGTGAAAAAAAGTGCAGGTGAAGCGGGAGCTGTACCTTGGTCGAAAGTTGCCTCTTTTGCCTCATTGCCGGAAGATGGTTCGCCGGCAAAGTTTGAGGTGGTCCAGGAAAAAGTGGTGGATGCATGGACAACCTACAAAGATGTACCCGTTGGAGCAGTTTATTTATCCCGTCAGAAGGAAGAGGTGGTGGCATTCAACTTAAAGTGTCCCCACTTGGGGTGTGCCATTGATTACCGTAAGCAGAGCAACGACTACTTTTGCCCCTGCCACAACAGTTCCTTTGCTTTAGATGGTGCTGTAACTACTGACAACAGCCCAAGTCCCCGACCTATGGATACCATGGAAACAAAGGTAGAAAAAGGTCAGGTTTGGATTCGTTTTCAGCACTTTAGACCAAATATTGCTGAGAAAATTCCTCTTTCATGAAAGTCATCCTTGATTGGCTCGATGACCGATCGGGTTATCGGAATCTTCTGCACGAAGTGCTTTACGAAAAAGTGCCTGGAGGTGCTCGTTGGCGTTATGTCTGGGGCAGTTGTTTAACTTTTGCTTTCTTTACTCAGGTTGTTACCGGAACTTTGCTGTGGATGTTCTACAGCCCCAGTGCCCAGACCGCGTGGGAAAGTGTATACTTCTTGCAATATCAGGTGTGGGGAGGTTGGTTTCTGCGGGGTGTGCATCATTACATGGCTCAAGCCATGATAGTCCTGCTGGTACTTCACCTCATGCAGGTGGTGATCGATGGTGCTTACCGGGCTCCACGGGAATTAAACTTTTGGTTTGGTGCTCTGATGATGGGGGTTACCCTGGCTCTTTCTCTTACCGGTTATTTATTGCCGTGGGACCAGAAAGGATATTGGGCGACAGCGGTGGCTACCAACCTGATGGCCGAGGTTCCCTTGGTCGGTCCCGCAATCCAGAAAATTGTGGTCGGAGGAGTCGAGTATGGGCACCATACATTGACCCGTTTTTTTGCTCTGCACGCGGGGGTACTACCGGCCATGCTCGTTGGGCTCGTAGTCGTCCACATTTATCTTTTTCGCAAGCATGGGATTCATGTCAAGGAACCCAGGCCCAAGAAGGATTCCTATTTTTGGCCTGATCAGATCCTCAAGGACGCGATTGCCTGTATGGCTATTTTATTGGCTGTGGTCGGTTTGACCGTTTATTTTAAAGGTGCTCCCTTAGGCCCCCCCGCAGATCCTGCGAATGAATTCCCTGCCCGGCCTGAGTGGTATTTTCTCTTCCTCTTTCAATTACTCAAGTATGTGCCCGCATTTTGGGGGGCGGTGATCATTCCAGCTTTCCTTGCTATTTGGATATTGCTACAGCCTTTCATTGGCATTTCCAGGCCTGGACATCAATTAAATGTGGGTTTTTGGTGGACGCTAATTGCTGGTTCTGTTGCCCTGACGCTGCTTGCTTTCTCGGAGGATCGTGCCAACCTTCGTCATGCTGCCGCTCTTGAAGAGGCCGATTGGCAGGCAGATCGGGTGTTATCCATCGTGGAGGATCAGGGAATTCCACCAGCCGGTGCAGTTACTCTCCTAAGGGAAGACCCTCAGAACAGAGGCCGCAATCTATTTGCTGCACATTGTGCGAGCTGCCATCGATATAACGGGCATGATGGGCGCGGTTACCCAGTTGATGATGCACAGAGTGCACCCGAGTTGGCTGGATTTGCCAGTCAGCAATGGATCGAGAAACTGTTAGTACACCAGCATTATATCTCAGACGAATATTTCGGCGGAACCGCCTTTAAGGACGGGACGATGGCAAAGAAAGTACTGGCAAAATATACCCCAAAAGAGACTGCGTTATTGCCAGATATTGCTCGGTTGCTCTCGGACATGGCAGAGTTGCCTTATCAGGATTCATTGTCCGAAGATGAGCGTGATGAACTCTTAGCTCTATTTTACAATGATGATGAAGATTTTCAGGATGGGTTGGCCTGTATTGATTGTCATGACATTGATTCTGAGGGAGATGGATATGCACCTGACCTGACAGGTTATGGATCAGATGAGTGGACCATTGCCTTTATCAAGAACCCAGAAGAGGAACGTTTTTACGGAGATGAGAATGACCGAATGCCCTGCTATGGTAGGGATGAAAAGCTCACTGACGAAGAAATTCAAATTCTTTCTGATTGGATACGCTCACGACCTGCCGAGTAGTAGGGTTCCCGATTCTAGAGCCGAAATGAGTATCAATAGATTACTTTGATTCTTAAAAAAACTTGGACTAAGTAATAAATTATTCTAACCAAGAATCGGAGAGTGATGCTTAATGTCTGAGGTAAATAAGGTTAAGAACTAGTTTGATGAGCCAAGTCTATCTCTTTCAAAATGGTCAGCAGGTGGGGCCCTACGAGGTGCAGACTTTGCAGGGCTGGATTGATGCGGGGCAACTGCAAATTACCGAAGCCGCTTGGTTCGAAGGATGTGCCAATTGGGTAACTTTGGCGGAGGTGCCTGGAATTATTCTCTCTCAGGGAGGGCAGGGAGTTCGATCGGCAGATGTTCCCCCCTTCGAAGCGTATGAAGGAGAAGAACCCTATCTTTTTATCAGTTATTCTCATCAGGATGCACACTTGGTTTATCCAGAAATCATACAAATCCGCGATGCTGGTTATAACATTTGGTACGACGAAGGGGTGGCGGCCAGTAACGAATGGCCCGAAGAAATTGCCAATGCGGTTTTAGGTTGCAGTGTATTTTTGTGTTTTATTTCGCCCAGGGCTACAGACTCGGTTAACTGCCGTAACGAAATCAACCTGGCTCTCAATGAGAAAAAGCCTTTTTTAGCGATTCACCTTGAGGAGACTGATCTTCCGCCGGGTCTTCGGTTGCGCATGGGGGATTTGCAGGCCATTCTCAAGGAGAAGATTCCTCCCGAGAGATATTTTTCAAAAGTAACCGTAGCACTCGACCAATTGCTCGGTCGAAAAGCCAAAGTTAATCTGGGTGCATCGGAAAGGGCGTCTTATCTTCATGTTTCGAGGAACGGGCAGACATTCGGTCCCTACAATTTTGAGCAGGCGAGTCAGTATTTACAGTCAGGACAGTTGGTTCCTACAGATTATGCACTACTTGAGGGGCAGACAGAATGGAAGCTGCTGCCCGATGTACTGGGTACATTAAATGAAACCGAAAAAAGACATGCACTAGCAGCGAAAGCGGATTTGGCCACAAGTTCTGTGCCTGTGAAAAAAAAGATCACTAAGGAAAAGAAGGGCACCTCCAAAGCAGTAAAGATTCAGGGTCTTAATCGCAGGGCTTCCAAGGTCCAAGTAAAAGAGAAGAGCCTGCTCACCAAGCTCATTGCCACCGTAATGGTTTTCATTGTATCCATGGTAGTGGTTGCCGGAACCACCCTGGGTTCTTACTTAGTTGCACCAACTCAGGTTGGGCCAATGGTCAGAAAATTTGGGGTGCCTATAGACAATTGGTTTCCGGGTTGGGAAGTCGAGACGGTTGATATTGTTGAAGCCCCCCCCGGCACAATTGATAGCATTCGCTTAAGTAAGGAACAGTGGCATCATTTAAAGTCGTCTGGTATTACCATTCTCCCGCTGGAAGGGGAGGACGGTCTGCAGGTCCTTTCCCCCATTGATCCTAAGTTGGCAATTAATGATGACGATTTAAAAGTACTTCACCTCATTGCTCAACATTTGGTGGTCCTGGACCTTACTAATTCGGAGGTCAGTGACGCCGGCTTGGAAAATCTTCAGAAATTTCCAAATCTAAAAAAGCTGACCCTTGAAAACTCCCCAAAAATCACTGCCGCTGGAGTCCAAAAAATTGAGAGTTTAATTAGTTTAGAGCACCTAAATCTGGTGGGGGTTGCGTTGGATGATACAGCAATCAATAGCATTACAAAAATGGAGGGTCTACTGGAGGTCTACCTTTACCGGACAGGAATTTCTGAAGATGCGATCAACGCCCTAAAAGTCAGTCGCCCCAGAATGTTTGTCAATGCCGGTTAGGCTTTTTGGGTGATGACTTTGTTTTTTCGTTTCGGAAAACAGGTGGTGCAAATCGGACATTCGAGGCCGAAGCAAGAGCGGGCCGGGCAATGCTCACGCCCATAATAAATAATTTGCAGGTGCAAAAAATTCCACCGTTCTTGGGGGAAGTGTCTTTTTAAATCTTTTTCGGTTTGAGCGACATTTTTTCCTGAAGATAATTTCCAGCGCTGGGCAAGACGGTGGATATGGGTATCCACCGGAAATGCCGGGTGCCCAAAGGCTTGGGACATCACCACCGAGGCCGTCTTGTGCCCAACCCCAGGGAGTTGTTCCAGTTCCTCAAAGCTATTCGGTACCTCTCCCTGGTGCTTTTCATTGAGGAGCATGGAGAGGCTACTAATTGCCTGCGCTTTCCTTGGAGCTAAGCCGCACGGCCTGACGATGGCATCGATTGATTCCACTGCTTGCCTGGCCATGTCCCGCGGATTATTAGCCAGGGAAAAGAGGGCTGGGGTTACTTTATTGACCCGCTCGTCTGTGCATTGTGCAGATAAAAGAACCGCCAGCAGGAGGGTGTAAGAATCCTCGTGATCGAGAGGAACGGGTGGATCGGGATACATCTGATCGAGGGTCCGATCAATGTAACTGATTCTTTCCTTAAGGTTCATCTTGGAACGCACCCCGGGCAAGTGCCGGCTGGACGGATTGCTCTATTTTTTGTAATTGGCGGCTTCTTCCGAGCCGGAGGTGGAAGAGCTCTTTGAGTAGGAGTGGGCTCCCATCCCAGCAAGTTGTCCATTTTGAACAATGAGGTAGGGTTCACGGATGGGAGAGCCATCTCAAAAGCACTCCAGGATTTCACGCAACCTGCGGCATATCTTGTCTGGGCGGATAGGGAGGTGCAGTTGGGTGCAGACTCAATCCGTGTCCGGGTCAGGTAGTAGGGGAAGAAAGGTTGGGAAATGACCACATCCGCATCCACCAGTTCACGATCCGCCTGACAGGCAGCCCCGTCCTTATCAGAAGTGACCACAAAGGTATGTCCCGCATTTTCTAAAAATTTACGCAGACCTAACTCCTCCAGAAACACAACCAAGCAATTGCCCGGGGTTAAAATCGATCCCCTTGGGAGAGGGCAGGCTCATTCCATCAGGATATGTCTCCAGGGCAGGTAAATCGTTGAGTGGATAGCTGGATGGCATGCCGGTTTTGGGATCATCGTAAAGGATACACAGAATCTTCATCTATTCGGGCCTTTGTTTGGTTGGGATTGAAGTCGTCATCTTGGATTATCCCGCCCAAGATTGTCACGGATAATTTTCAACTTTATTTATTTATCCTCTCCCTAAATACGAGTATTGAAGTGAGACAATGTGACGCAATAGGGTGTGCCCTTATTGGATCAATCGTCCCAAATTGATCAAAAGGAAAAAAGCAGAAGTGGGTCTACACCCGCTAAATTGATGGGTTTTTAGTGCGTGCGAAATCGGTATGCATCCTGCAAAATATAATTTTATTATGAACATTGACCCCGAAAAATTCACTGAGCTTGGTATTGCGGCCATTCAAGAAATGGCGGAAGTGGCCAAACGCAACGGACAGCAGGAGGTGGAAGTTTGGCACTTGCTTTCTGCACTCATGAACCAGGAGAACGGGATCGTTCCTGCCCTAATGGATGAGCTTGGTGTGGGGATTGCACCGGTCCAGCTTGCTCTTCAGCGAGAGCTTAGAAATCTCCCTAAGATTTCCGGCAATGTTAACACCGCACGGTCCTACGCTTCTCCCGCCCTAACTGAAGCGGTCGAGAAAGGACAGGAGATCTCCCGCGAAATGCAGGACGAATATGTAAGCACGGAGCATTTGCTCATGGGCCTTTCCTCGGTGGGTAAGCCAGCGGCTTTTCAGCAATTTCTTAAAAATTTCGATCTTACCCAGAAAAAAATCCGCGAAACCATTGTCAAGATGCGCAGCGGGCAAAAAGTGACCTCCAAAACCCCGGAAAATGCATTTCGCTCCCTAAAGAAATATGGCATCGACTTAGTGGAACAGGCAAAGTCAGGGAAGCTGGATCCGGTAATCGGAAGGGATTCTGAGATTCGCCGGGTTATCCGCATTCTTTCCCGCAAGACCAAGAATAACCCTGTACTGATCGGAGAACCCGGTGTGGGCAAGACTGCCATAGTTGAAGGGCTTGCCCAGCGCATTGTCCGGGGAGATGTTCCCGAAGGATTAAAAGACAAAACCATTTTTACACTCGAAATGGGCTCTTTGCTGGCAGGGGCAAAATTTAGGGGAGAATTTGAGGAACGGCTCAAGGCCGTACTCAATGAGGTCAGTAAATCTGACGGTCGCATTGTTCTTTTTATTGATGAAATGCACACCATTGTGGGAGCAGGCAAAGCGGAGGGTGCTATTGACGCAGGCAATATGCTCAAGCCCATGCTTGCCCGGGGGGAGCTTCGTTGCATTGGGGCAACCACTTTGAATGAGTATCGCAGGCATGTGGAAAAGGATGCCGCCCTTGAGCGAAGATTTCAGACCGTACTAGTGGATCAGCCCAATGTGGAAGATACTATATCCATTCTTCGCGGATTGCGTGAGCGTTTTGAGATTCACCATGGGGTCAATATTCGAGACGAGGCCATGGTCCAGGCGACGGTGCTTTCTAACCGCTATGTGTCTGACCGCTTTCTGCCAGACAAGGCGATTGATTTGGTGGATGAGGCATGCGCGATGATCCGCACCGAGCTTGATAGTATGCCTGCGGAACTGGATGAAGTCAGTCGCAGGGTCCTCCAACTGGAAATTGAAGAAACCGCTCTTAAGCAGGAAAAAGACAAGTCAAGTCAGGACCGCCTGGAGGTGTTGCGTAAGGAACTCGGGAATGCCCGAGACAAAATGGAAACGATTAAGCGGCAGTGGGAAAATGAGCGCAAGGGCATTGACAATGTCCGCGTGCTCCGCGAACAAATTGAGTCTACCCGTGCTGAAATGGAACGTGCGGAGCGTGCATACGACCTAAACTTGGTGGCCGAGCTGAAGCACGGAAAGCTTCCAAAATTAGAGGCGGAACTGGAAGCTCTTGAGCAAATGGAGCGCCAGGAAGATGCCATCCTCAAAGAGGAGGTGACCGCTGAAGAAATTGCTGAGATTGTCGCGAGGTGGACAGGCGTGCCGGTAACCAAGCTGATTGAGGGAGAGCGGGAAAAACTTCTGCGCTTGCAGAATATTTTACACCAGCGTGTCATTGGGCAAAACGAAGCGGTCGATGCGGTGAGCGAAGCCATTCTGCGTGCCCGTGCGGGTATCAAGGACCCCCAGCGTCCAATTGGATCTTTTCTCTTTCTTGGTCCCACGGGGGTGGGCAAGACTGAACTGGCCAAGACCCTGGCCGAAAGCCTCTTTGACAGTGAGAACAATGTCATTCGCATTGATATGTCAGAATACATGGAAAAACATTCGGTTGCCCGTTTGCTGGGGGCACCTCCAGGCTATGTCGGGTATGAGGAGGGCGGGCAGTTAACCGAGGCGGTGCGCCGCAAGCCCTACTCGGTGATCTTGTTTGATGAGATAGAGAAAGCTCATCCGGATGTATTTAATGTGTTGCTCCAATTGATGGATGATGGACGCCTGACCGACGCCCAGGGCCGCACGGTCGATTTTAAGAATGTGGTGGTCATTATGACCTCCAATGTGGGCAGCCGTTACCTGCAGGACAACTTGCTGGATAACGAGATTTCGGAGTCTGCCCGGGAATCCGTCATGGCCGACCTGAGGGATCATTTTCGGCCGGAATTCTTGAACCGCATTGATGATGTGGTTCTTTTCAAGCCCTTGTCCCTCGAGGAAATTACCACGATTGTCGATCTCTTACTTGCCAGCCTGAACCGGAGACTCTTGGACCGTAAAGTGACGGTCGAGTTTACATCCGCTGCCAAGAAATGGATTGGTGAAAAAGGCTACGATCCCACCTACGGTGCCCGTCCCCTCAAGCGCTTCCTCCAAAAACAGGTGGAAACCCAACTTGCCCGCGCCCTGGTGGCGGGAGAGGTGGAAGAGGGCAGTGAGGTTTCTTTCTCAGTGAAGGATGATCAGTTGGTCATGAAAACCAGGTAACCCCAACCGTTTTAGTTGAATGAAGAGACCGCTCTACGGATTACCCGCTGGTTGATCCATACAAAGAGAGCGCCATATAAAAAGACACCTCCCCATGTCGGCCAGCCAAGACCCGCATTCAGGGAAAGCCCGTAGTTATCTGCATAATTGACCAGGAAAAACTTAGCCATGTAAATCACCAAGAGAGAAATTGCCCAGATCGGGACAAAAATCGCGGTGAAGCGAACAATAAAAAAAAGGGAGATTTCGTTTGAGGAAAAACCGAGCAGGATGAGGTCCCGGATACTCTCTCCTGCTTGTAAAACTAGCAATCTGAAACTACTGGAAAAAGTGGCTAGGGAAAGCAGGGAGAGAACCGATCCGATGGCAGTCAGCACCAAGGTCAAAAGATTGGCCCCTTTTCGTACCCAGTCCTGCTGGGGAATTTCCCGGTTGGTCTCATATCCAAGACTCTCGACACCCTTGAAAAATTCCTGATCATCGGAGTTTTCTAATCGGACGATTAAACGGGCGGGGCCGGCGGTGGTGATTCCTTTCTTCAGGGCATCGTGAAGTTTGATTTTTTCAGAAGGTTGTTCGATGGGGGAAACGAGTGTATTATCGTCCTCGTTCAGCTCCCTTAATTGACTCAAGGAAAGCGGCGGGCCTTCGATGGTGCCATCTGTCCAAAGAAAATAGTATGTTGCCGTCTCTGCCCCCCCGAATTTCGAGTTCGCCCATTCCAAAAAAGAGGCGGGCACGAGCACGCTGTTAATGCGTTTGCTAAAGGCGACAAATCGACCGAGCAACCGGGTGGGTGTGCTATCTCCAATAAAAATTTCGATCGGCATGGAGGATGCCGCTTCCGGAGAAAGGGACGGATATTC
>Ga0181606_10000625_pt1 | contig 29339 bp, 21 predicted proteins | sample 041ome_10_FD_132994 | JGI IMG/M metagenome (GOLD analysis project Ga0181606, IMG submission 132994) | Coastal salt marsh microbial communities from the Groves Creek Marsh, Skidaway Island, Georgia - 041412US metaG (megahit assembly) | ecosystem: Environmental > Aquatic > Marine > Intertidal... | reverse complement strand
GGTCAAGAGCCCGCTCGGCCACAAAGGCCGCCTTCTCACAATAAGCGGGGTCGTCTGCCAACAAATGGCCGTAGTCTTGCACCATCACGGCACAGCCCGAGGCGTTGACAAGAACCGCCTCAAAGTCGCCCGACTGCAGCAGAGGAAACCATGCATCGATGTTGCGGCGTACTTGATTGAGTGCACCATCGGCATCGGCAAGGTGATGACGAACGGCTCCGCAACAGCCCGAGTTCTGAACCATAATGGCCTGAACCTCAAGGGCATCAAGCACCCAGGCCGTTGCAAGATCGATGTTGGGCAAGAGGCTTGGCTGAACACAGCCATTTAACAAAATAACTTTACGCGCATGACTCTTGGATGGCCATGCACGACGTGGCCTTTCGCCCATCGGAAGTTTGCTTGCCAATAACTCGGGAAGCAATGACTTAAGGCGACTGCCCAGTCGAACCGCCGGCGCAAAAAGGGGCGAGGTTAAGCCCTCGCGAAGCAGGCCTCGCGCTAGACGATCCCCAAGTGGGCGACGGACCTTTTTTTCAATAAACTCGCGCCCAATATCAACCAGTCGTCCGTACTCCACGCCCGAGGGGCAGGTGGTCTCGCAGTTACGGCAGGTGAGGCAACGATCAAGATGCTGCTGAGTCTCGCGCGTAACAGACTCCCCCTCAAGCATCTGCTTAATCAGGTAGATACGACCTCGAGGGCCGTCACGCTCATCGCCAAGCAACTGGTAGGTCGGGCAGGTGGCCGTGCAGAAGCCGCAATGAACACAACGTCGAACAATGTCGGCAGCCTCGTTGGCTTTACGGTCGGCCACCAGATCTGGGCTAAGCTCAATTTCCATGAAGGAAGCCTTTTATAAGCTTGGGTAGAGACGGCCGGGATTGAAAACACGCTGCGGGTCAAGTTCGTCCTTCAGTCGAAGATGAAGGCGATGTAGCGCAGGGCTTAAGGGAGTAAAACGGGGGGCCGGTTTGGCGTCTGGTGCCAACTGGGCAGGGCGATAAAGGGTGGCATGGCCGCCGTGATCTTGAGCAAGCTGCTGCATCTGTACAGCGGGCTTGGCCGACCAGACCCATCGCTGTCCTGCCGCCCATTCCAATACACAACCTCTGGGCTCGTCCTGCAGGCTTGCTAAGGCAGGGGTGCAGCCCGGCACCGAAATCCTCCAGAGTGAGAGTTTGGGAAAGGAGGCCTCCGGCTGAAAAAATCCATGGGTCTGATCTCGCAGGCTTAGCCAGAAGGCGTCAGCGGCGGCCGGGACCAAGGCCTGGGCGCCGTATTGGGCGGTAAACAACTCCACGGCGGCACCTACCGCCGCCTTCGCTCCCGAAAACCGCAGGCTTAAACGGCCGAGTGCCGCGCCGGGCTCGGCTTGCTCAAAGGCCGTGGCCGAGAGCGGCAAAGGCTGCGCCATCCAAAGGTTGCTGTCTTCGATGGCCTTTGACTGCGAACAAGCGATACATACGGTTGCAGTGGCCGCAGGCACGGGCAAGACCTTCAGAGCGACATCAAGAATAAGTCCCAGGGTTCCAAGCGCACCCGTATGCAGGCGAGACAAGTCGTAGCCCGCCACATTTTTCATCACGGTACCGCCGTAACGCAGCAACTCACCCTGGGCATTCATGACGGTCATACCCAAGACAAAATCACGACAGGCTCCTGCCGAGAGTCTTCCAGGACCTGATAAGCCAGTGGCCACCATTCCTCCGACCGTGCCCTTACCGCCAAAACGCGGCGGCTCAAAGGCAAGGCGTTGGCCCTTTGACGCAAGAAGACTCTCGAGGTGGTCAATGGGAGTGCCTGACCGTGTAACCACGACCAGCTCGGTAGGGTCATAACTCACAACACCTACGTAGTCAGCCATTGATAGGGGGACCTGCTCACCCGTAGCAGGCTCGCCATAGAAAGATTTACTTCTATGGCCTTCAATGGCGAATGATTTCCCTTGGGCTTGGGCCTGTGCGAGTCGGCCAGCCAAGGCTTCGACCCATTGAGCCGCTTGGGATTCCGAGAGCCCTGCCAGCAAGGCTTTTGGAGCATGGCTTGTCTCGCTTGCTTGGATGGCCTGGCTCATCTCACTCACTTAACTCAGGGAAAGGACGGGGCGAATGACGTCGTACCAACCTAGAATCGCTCAAGCTGCGGGAAGCGTAGCTCACCTCGGTGCACATGCATGCGGCCGTATTCGGCACAACGCGAAAGGGTTGGAATGGCCTTGCCAGGATTAAGGAGCCCTTTGGGGTCAAAGGCATGCTTGACGGCAAAAAAACTAAGGCGCTCCGCCACCGAAAACTGCACGCACATGGTGTCGATCTTCTCAATGCCTACGCCGTGCTCGCCCGTAATAGTGCCACCGTACTCCACACAGATCTCAAGGATTTCGGCACCAAACTTTTCGGTGGTCTCGAATTCGCCCGGCTTGGCGGCATCAAACAAAATAAGCGGATGCAGGTTGCCATCGCCCGCATGAAAGACATTGAGACAACGCAGGCCATACTTCTTTTCGAGCTCCGTAATGCGCGCAAGCATCTGGCCGAGACGGCGGCGGGGAATGGTGCCGTCAATGCAATAGTAGTCGGGCGATACTCGACCGGAGGCGGGGAAGGCGTTCTTTCGGCCCGACCAGAATCGAAGTCGCTCGGCCTCTGACTCCGAGACCCGAAGATCGGTGGCGCCACTGTTGGAAAGCACCGCCTTCATGCGGCCAATTTCTTCCTCAACCTCGGCAGGCGTGCCATCGGATTCACAGAGCAAAATTGCCTGGGCGCTCAAGTCGTAGCCGGCATGAACAAATTCTTCCACCGCGGCGGTCATGCCCTTGTCCATCATCTCAAGGCCTGCCGGAATGATGCCAGCGCCAATCAGGTCGGCCACCGCCTGGCCTGCCTTCTCAACCTCATCGAAGGAGGCCATGATGACCCGGGCCAGCTGCGGCTTCGGCGTTAAGCGTACGGTGACCTCGGTGGTGAGGGCAAGCATGCCTTCAGAGCCAATCACCAACGCAAGAAGATCAAAGCCCGGGCTATCAAAGGCCTCGGAACCAAACTCAACGGCTTCGCCTTCGATGGTGAGGCCCCGCACGCGAAGGACGTTATGAACCGTCAGGCCGTATTTCAGGCAATGAACACCACCCGAGTTTTCGGCCACGTTGCCACCAATGGTGCAGGCAATTTGGGAGGAGGGATCGGGGGCGTAGTAAAGACCATGTGCGGCTGCCGCCTCACTAATGGCAAGGTTACGAACACCAGGCTGAACTTTGGCCGTGCGCGCTGCTGGGTCAAGACTAAGAATACGATTAAGACGCGCGGTGGAAAGTACCAGCCCACCGCGGTGAGGGGTCGCTCCACCCGAAAGGCCTGTTCCCGCGCCTCGGGCCACGACGGGAATATTGCGCGCATGGCAAATGGCAAGCACTTGACTCGCCTGTTGCTCGGTATGCGGCAAGACCACAACGGCAGGAAGATGCCGATAGCCTGTCAGGCCATCGCACTCGTACGGCTTAAGCCCTTCCTGATGAACAATGACGGACTCCGCAGGCAACACCTGCAGAAGATTCTCAATAAGCGCCTCACGCGCTGCAGGGTCAAGCGCCTGGTCGAGTCGGGCAAACTTCAGTTCGCCCGGCTGCCATTGCAAAGCCTCTGAGGGAGGCCTAAGCGCAGATAAAGGCGGGGTGGCGGGCGCATTCATAGGTGAATTGTAGGCCTAGAAGCGTCTACACTCCGGAGAATGACTGAGAAAAACCGCCTAACTCGCATTGTTACTCGCTCCGGTGATGACGGTCACTCGGGGCTTGCCGACGGAAGCCGACTGCCCAAAGACCATGAGCGATTTGAAGCCATGGGCGATGTGGATGAACTCAACAGCGTTCTGGGAATGCTTCGGGCCGAGGTGCAGTCTGCACGGGCCATAACCCCGAACGGACCGCAGGACCAGGGCCTGTCGGATGTCGACAATCTTCTTGAGGCGATTCAGCATGACCTTTTCGACCTGGGCGGCGAGCTTGCTATGCCCGGGCACGAGGTGCTCCAAAGCGAGCGATTGCTAAGCCTTGATGAAGCCATTGATGCCATTAACGCCACGCTGCCCAGTCTTCGGGAATTTATTCTTCCCGGAGGCAGTCGAGCCGCCGGGGTCTGCCACCTGGCCCGTACAGTAACTCGGCGCGCCGAGCGGCGCCTGGTGTCGCTGAACCGGGCGCTTGCCCATGCGGGCCAGCCCGCCTGCCGGGCCAGCCTTCAGCACTACCTCAACCGACTTTCAGACTTGTTGTTCGTGCTCTCACGTCAACTCAACAAGCTACAGGGCGTAACCGACGTCTACTGGCGCAACCGCCCACGCCCTGCAAAAGCATCAAGCCTGCGCCGTTCCTCCGACGGTTAGCCCTTCAATCCGAAGTGTGGGCTGGCCCACACCCACCGGTACGCTCTGCCCTTCCTTACCGCAAGTTCCAATGCCCGGGTCAAGCGCAAGATCGTTACCTATGCGGGTGACGCGAGTGAGTGCATCCGGGCCATTGCCAATGATGGTCGCTCCCTTCACGGGGAACTGAATCTTGCCGTTCTCCACCCAGTAAGCCTCCGAGGCCGTGAAGACAAACTTCCCACTGGTGATGTCGACCTGCCCACCGCCGAAGTTCACGGCATAAAGGCCACGGTCGAGCGAAGCAACAATGTCTTCGGGGGACTCTTTTCCGGCAAGCATGAAGGTGTTGGTCATGCGCGGCATTGGAAGATGGGCGTAGGACTCACGACGACCATTGCCGGTCACGGGAACTTTCATGAGCCGAGCATTGAGACTGTCTTGAAGGTAGCCACGCAAAATACCGTCCTCAATGAGCACATTGCGCTGGGTGGGATTGGCCTCATCGTCAATGTTTAGCGAGCCGCGGCGATCGGGCAGGCTTCCATCGTCCACCACCGTGACCCCTTTGGCCGCCACCTGCTGGCCAATTCGGCCCGAAAACGCCGAAGACCCCTTGCGATTGAAATCACCCTCGAGGCCATGGCCAATGGCCTCGTGCAAGAGTACGCCTGGCCAGCCTGGGCCCAGCACGACGGGCATGGTTCCCGCGGGCGCAGGACGCGACTCAAGGTTAAGGAGCGCCTGGCGAACCGCCTCGCGGGCATGACCCAGGGCACGGTCTTGACTGAAATACGAGAGCGAAGAACGGCCTCCACCTCCACTTGATCCCTGCTCGCGGCGGCCATTTTGCTCGGCGATGACCGAGACCGAGAGCCGAACCAGAGGGCGAACATCGGCAGCAATACGGCCATCGCTTCGGGCCACAAGCACCACCTCGTACTCGCCAGCGAGCGAGGCCATGACCTGAATAACCCGTGGGTCCATGGCACGGGCTGCCTTATCAATGGCCTGAAGCAGCTCAACCTTTTCCGCCGCCGACAACGCCGCAAGCGGGTTGTCCGCCGAGTAAAGAGGGGGGCGTGGCGCCTCAAGCAGATGGCGGCCCTTACCCAGTCGCTTTTGCTGGCCCGCAACCCGAACAGCCACCGAGCCTGAGCCAGCATGGGCAATCGAACGGGTTGTGCGTGCAGCCTCAAGCAAGGCCTTGGGACTTAGAATGTCGCTGTAGGCAAAGGCGGTCTTCTCGCCTGAGATAGCTCGCACGCCAACACCCTGGTCAATCGAATAGCTTCCCGATTTAACAATGCCCTCCTCCATCCCCCAGGCCTCAGCCTGGCTGTACTGAAAGTAAAGGTCGCTGTCATCGATGCGGTGAGCGTGCATCTCCGCAATGGCATCGAGAAGCATGGCCTCGGTGAGCCCATGGGGCTCAAGCAGCAGCCGCTGAGCGGTGGACAAGGCGGCAATGGCAGCATCCGTCGGGGTCATGAGCAAGGCTCTCCTTTGGTTGAACGGGGCAGTTGAAGCGCCGACTGGCGATGGCGCAAAGCAGGTAAGTTTAGGCGAACCTTCTCGGTAAGGCCAGGATCAACCTTGGCAAGTGCAAGCCCTTCCCCTTGTTCGCAGCAGGCAACGATCGTGCCCCATGGGTCGATGACCATGCTGTGGCCCCACGTGGCCCGACCATTGGAGTGCTGGCCTCCTTGAGCGCTTGCCACCAGCCAGCACTGATTCTCAATCGCCCGCGCCCGCAAAAGAATCTCCCAGTGCGCCTGACCCGTCGTGAAGGTAAAGGCAGCGGGCAAGACAATAAGATCGAGCGGGCTGGGACTGCTAAGGCTTCGAAAAAACTCTGGAAACCGCAGGTCGTAGCAGACCGAAAGCCCCGTTCGGCCCGCCAAGGTGGTGCAGGAAACGAGCTGGGTTCCTGGAACAAGGCTTCTCGCCTCGTCATACCGCTCCTTGCCGTTATCGAAGGCAAAGAGATGCAGCTTGTCGTAGCGGGCAAGCTCAACACCTTTGGGGTCGTAGACCAACACGGTGTTGAAGACACGATCGGGGTCGGGGGATCGAATAGGAAGGGTGCCGGCAACAAGGGTTATACCAAGCTCGGCGGCCAGAGCTGACAGCTGATTCTGAATAGGGCTTTCCGAGCCTAATCCGTGGGGCTCGGCGATCCTGCACTTATCGCGATCGTCATGACCAAAAATGGCAAAGAACTCGGGCAGAACCACCATATCGGCCCCAAGGTTGACCGCCTGTCGGATTAGCCGCTCCGCAGTTGCAAGGTTCTCATCAACTCGGGCGCCAGAGACCATCTGGACGGCCGCAACGGTGTAGGGCTCTGGAATCATGAGGGCTAAGGCCTTGGCGAGGAGGCTGGAGCAACCGGAGCAGGCCTTGGCGAGACGGGTGTATCGCTTGACTGGCCTGGGTCGGCAGGAAGGCGGCGTGGCAGAGACTTCACCGACGGGTCATCCCATTTTCCCGTGACCTCAAACTCATAGGCCAGGGTCTGTCGAAGAGGGTCACGAAGCACATACTGGGCAAGGATACTCCCGAGGCCGACGGCGGGGTTCACCAAGGCGTAGCCCAGGGAGGCGAGGCCGGCATTGAGTTCAGGAAGCACCAATACATGGAGTGCCTGGGTCTCGTTCAAGATATTGGCCGAGCCCTCGAGAAAGACCGAGGCCTGCACCCCTACAAGCCGAAGGTTTGTCGTCTTCGCCAGACCCGACTCAAAACTTACATTGCCTCGCACCCGCTCGAAATTAAAGCCTTCGGAGAAGATATCGCGAAAGTCGAGCGCGATGCGCTTGGGCAGTGACTGAAGGTTGATGACACTGACAAGCTTTCCAATGCCGGGGTCGGCTTTTAAAAATTGGCCCGACTGCAGGTCAAGATCAAGCTGGCCATTGAAGGCCCCAAGCTGAAAGTCAATGGGCGCACCCGGCCAGCCCACGTTGCCACGAATGCTTCCCGGCGTCGCTCGTAAGAGGCCCGGGTAACCCAAACGGTCAAGCAGACGCCCTCCATTGGTCACCGACAGCACAAAATTCAATCGGGTCTGTGAGGGGCCCAGCGGGTCGGCAGGACTTACCGCTGCCCATTGGCCTGAACCCTCAAACCGGGCCTGCGGATTCTCAATGACGAGGCTCGCAATATCCCACTGTGGCTGCAAACGGGAAGGCGATGCCACAAGCGTTAGCCTTCCAAAATCTTTCTGACCGCGACGGAAGTCCTCAGCCTGCAGATCGATGCGTGGCCAACGACTCGCCTGACCGAGCGAGGTAAGCGCTGCTGGCAGCGCGAGGCCCGAGGCCATGGGGAGGTTTGATTCCGCAGTCGGACTTGGCACCAAGGCTGAGGGATTCCGAGTGGCAACCTCAGGCTTGTCTTGCTGGCCGGGTGGCAGCCAGAGCCGACTTAAACGAGTAACCAGCATCCCCGAGGACTCCCCCGCGGCTCGAGTCTCCGAAGGGCTTGGGTCCCAGACTAAACGACCAGCGACCTGCGCAGCATCAAGATCGACCCGCCAACGACCCATGTCGGGGGTGACCTCTGCACTGGCCCTTGAGAAGATCTGATCGGCAAACCGCACCTGCTGCGCCCGGATAAAAATGGCCTGAAGTTTCTCCTCGCCCGAGGTCTCCGATGACCTCAACGACGCGGGCCGGCTGGGCGGGTAGTCGAGGTATTGGTTCAGGGCGTCAAGCCAGTCATTGAGCTCAAGGCTCTCGGCCGCCACTCGCAGAACCAGCCCTTGACCAGCAGGAAGTCTAGCCTGCTCCCCCCAGCTTACGCCTGCTCGCAGTTGCTGAGGCTGACCAAACCTAGGCCGGTACGACTCAGCCAGCCCCGAGAGTCTGTTGGCCACTGTTGTCAGCTGCCAGGACTGCTGTCTTTGCCCAGTTGCGAAGGACGTCTGATTCATGCGAACCGACAAGGCCCAGTCCTCGTTGGCCGCCTTACCCAAGGGGGCCGGAAGTGCAATGCCCATGCCCACAAGGTTCGAGCCAATCTGCATCTGAATCTGAGAGCGCCTAATGTCGGCCTCCAGCTGATAGCTTGAGGCGCCACTGACAACCGCCTTTGAGAGCGGAAGTCCGATGGCATCGCGAAGCCAGCCCACCAGCTCAACCGACTGAAAATTTCCCTGGGCCACAAGACGAGAGACCGCAGGCGACTGGACACCCGGCGTCGGTTCTTCACCCATCAATAGCCGGGTGACGCCCCCAAGCGAGCGAGCCTGCATGGCCATGAACTGAAAGCCTTGGTCAGAAAAAAGCAGTCTGCCCTCGAGCTGACTTAAAGGAGGAAGGCTGCCCCCAAGCTTCAGCCCTGAGCCTTTCAAGGCGAGCTCACCATTCACGGTTGTGTCCGAAGCCCGGTTCAAGGGGACTCGAAGGTCGAGAGCCAGACGGGCTGGCCCAGTGGCCTCGGCATCATCGAGCGCCTGGCCGAGCCAGCGGCGCACGGGCGACTGGTTCGCTGTCTGAACCATGCCAGCAAGATCGCCCGCGATATCCCCTGTCATGGTGAGAAGGGGGTCCTTTGAGAGCATGTCGAGAATCTCGCCACGCGCCTGAACAATAGGTGCCTGCCCAAGAAGGGCCTCACGACCGATGAATCGTAAGCTTGGCCCGTCAAAATAAAGGTTGATGTCGGCCGACTGAATATCGGGCCAGCCACGGGCAAAAATAAGGCGCTGGTTCTCAAGCCGAAGCTCTGCCTTAAAAAGGCCTTCGCGCCCATCACGAAAGGGAAAGTCTTCAAGCGCTCCTCGAAGCTCGAACCGGCCCGATACGGGGCTGCCCTCGCGAATCCCTCGCTCAATCCAGGCACGCGTCTGAGGACCAATTTGCCTGGGTAACAGTTGATGAACCTGCTCGGGCAGGAGATCGGTCAGGCTACCCACTAGGGCGGCTTGGCCAAGTCCCTCACCTGAGAAGTTGTAGGCGCCCGAGAGCTTGAGTCTGGCCTGAGGCAGCTGCAGGTTCGCAGATGACAGTGTGAAACTGAAGTCCGAGGGGAGCCTTGCCTGCTCCGCAAGGCTTGCCAGTAAACCTGAGGCAGACCATTCGCCCTCAAGGCCGAGCTTGTCGATACGCAGTGGCGAGGCCGGGAAAACCTCCGGCAGGTTGAGCTGAGTAGTCAGCCCCGAAACAACAAGGCTGCCCGTCGTCGGGCCCAAAAGAATACGGCCCGACAGGCCCGAGAGCGAGGGGTGAGCGAGCTCACGAAAACTAATGTCAGCAGACAGCTCGTTGAGCCATTGGGAGAGGCTTTGGGAGCCCAGGCTGCTGAGCTCGCCCGTCCAGTCAAGACGCACGGGGCCTAAGGCACCCTGCATGGCAGGCATGGGCCGAACCATCGTGAGCAGCGAGACAAGCTCTGCGGCTTCAAAGCTCTGTGTACGAAGCTGTGTCTGTCCATCACGAAGCTTAAGGAAGAGGCCCTTTAGTCGCAGCTCACCCCGACCCGCCTCTTGGGAAGGGGCTGGATCCACGGCCTTAAGCTGCGGCTGCGGCTGCGGCACATTCAAGGCCACTGGCCTGACATCCAGACCACCGCTCAGGTCGTCCTGCCAGATCAGTCGTGCATCAATCACCGACAGAGGTCCCTGCCATTGAATAGCCTCAAGCATGGGGCCCGAGGACTTATCCGAATCGGGGCTGAGCGCAACACCGGCAAGCACCAGTGTTCCATCGGCCTTGCGATGCAGGCGAAGCTTCAACCTTTCGATGCCAAGCTGAGAAAAAATAGGGATACCCGCTGAAAGCGAGTAGAAGGTGCGCAGACCGAAATCGGCCGTCAGGCCCTCCACCGAGGCCACGACCTCGCCCGTGGACCGTTGAACGAGCTCGGCCGCGCCCACCGCCAGCCGGGGGGAGAGCCAGTCTGCCCATTCGGCCCTCGCATCTCGAGCCCTGAGTTCAAGATCAAGTGGGTCAAGTGCAGGACCCACCGACTGGGCAAGACGCTGCGGATTGTTGATGGTCTGCGCAAGCTGCGGCCACAACCAGTAACGAATACCCAAGGCCGTGGAAAGCATGGCCAGAACAACCAACACCATGAGCCCCGCAAAGAGATTCCATGCCCACGACCTGCGACCAAGGCCTGCGGAGGACAGTGCTTGGGAATCAGGATGGTTTGAATTTGGCATTATGGAAATTCTTGCATAGCTTTTGAAGGAGTCCGGTGATTTCCTCCCTTGCCCCCGCCTATCGAAAGGCCGCTGACCATTCGGGCTTTGCTGAGCGAACTCTTCCTCAAGTTATGGCTCGCGAGCAACTGCTTGGCATTGAAATCCCCTTAACACGGCCAACTCTTCAGGCCCACTGGCATCAACACTGGGCGAAGGCCTTGGCGGCTGGCGTGTCAGACACGGACGAGAATGCGTTTGCACAGGCACTGCGTCAGTATCGGAATGCGGTCATGCTGGCCATTATGGCCCGAGACGTAGGCAGTCTCTCAGACCTGCAAGAGAATTTACAAAGCATCTCGGACCTTGCCGAAATCTGTCTCGACCTCGCCTATCAGCATTGCTGCAAGGCCATGGTGGACCGTCATGGCCTTGCTCGTCGGGCGACGGGCGAACCCGCGGACTTACTAATTGTTGGCATGGGCAAGCTCGGTGGACGGGAACTAAACGCCTCCTCGGACATCGACCTGATCTACCTGCTTCCGGAGGATGGTCAGTCCGATGGCCGCTCTGGGGATCATCCCGATGGACCGGGCGGTGTACTTGATCTGCAGACTTACTTCACCCGGCTTGGCCGACGACTGGCTGGACTGCTAGGCGAATCCACGGCTGACGGCCTTGTCTTTCGCGTCGACCTTCGGCTGCGGCCTCATGGCGACTCAGGCCCGGTGGTCTGCAGTTTCGACATGCTTGAGGACTACCTGATTCGTCACGGCAGAGAGTGGGAACGCTATGCATGGATCAAGGCCCGACTGGTTAATAAGGCCGTACTCAGCAGTCAAGATCAGTTTGAAAAAGATGCACGAACACTCGAGTCCATTCGACGGCCCTTCGTCTTTCGTCGCTACCTCGACTTCAACGCCCTAGCCGCCCTGCGCGACCTGCACGGCCAGATTCGTGAAGAAGCCCAGCGACGCAGTCATCGACGCGAGAACCGCATGGCAGGCGATTACGAGACGGTGGATGTCAAGCTTGGACCGGGCGGTATTCGCGAAATTGAGTTTATTGCTCAGCTCTTCCAGCTCATTCGTGGGGGGCGCGACCCCGCACTTCAGTCACGGGTCTGCCTCGAGGTTCTAGGCCTTCTGCGCAAGCAGGCTCGAATCAGTGAGCAGGAGCACCTTCAGCTCTGCGAGGCCTACGAGTTCTGGCGACGGCTTGAGCATCGACTGCAGTACGAAGAGGATGCCCAGACCCATGTGCTCTCGGGTTCTTCAAAGGCCTACAGCAAAATGGCACAAGCCATGGGGCTTGAATCCGCCCAAGCACTAAGCCTGCAGATCGAGATGCACCGTTCGCATATCATCCCCATTTTCGAAAAACTTTTTCGCAAGGATGCAACCACACCAGAGGCCTCGGAGTCCGAGCAGACGGCCGCTCTCGGAAAAGGCTGGGAGATGCAAGACAAGGCCTTAAGGCCCGAGGCGCTTGCTGCCCCCAGGATGAACGATGCCGACAGCCGGCTTGAACGAATACGCGCCCGTATCAAGACGATTGTTTATGAGCACCCCGAGGCACAAAGGCTTGAGCTTGGGCTTAACGAACTCATCGACAGTCTGCGTAGACGCAGCTCCTACCTCGCCCTTTTCGACGAATACCCCGAGGCACTCGACCGAGTAGCCAAGGTCATGGAAGCCTCGTCCTGGGCCGCCTCCTATATGCAGCGGCATCCTATTGTTCTGGATGAGCTGCTTGACCATCGTGGCCTTGAAGAGGCTGACGAACTGGGTCTTCTCACCAGCCAGCTTCATGCAAGCCTTGAAGATGCCCAGATGAATGGCGAGCCCGATGTTGAGCGACAGATGGATATTCTGCGCGAGACCCACCATGGCCAGCTCTTTCGATTGTTGGTGCAAGACCTTGATGGCCTGCTTTCGGTGGAGCATCTCTCCGATCGACTCTCCGCTCTTGCCGATGTAATGATTGATGCCACGCTGCGCTCGGCCTGGAAGACCACACCGCGCCGCCACCGGCAAGACCCCCAGTTCGCGGTCATTGCCTACGGCAAGCTTGGCGGAAAGGAGCTGGGATATGCCTCCGATCTTGACTTAATTTTTCTTCATAATGACGCCGACGAGATGGCCCAGGAGGTTTACGCGCGACTGGCTAAACGCATTAATGTCTGGCTATCCACCAACACAGCGGCTGGCAGCCTTTTTGAGATCGACCTTCGGCTGCGGCCCAATGGCAATGCTGGCTTGATGGTGACCGACCTACCCGGCTTTATCGACTACCAAGAAAAACACGCCTGGGTCTGGGAGCATCAGGCCCTCACCCGTGCTCGATTCTGCGCGGGTGACACCCTAATAGGCCAGGACTTTGAGAAGGCTCGCATTCAGATTCTTCGACAGCCTCGCCCCGCGCAGGCGCTTCAGGAGGAGATTCTTGCCATGCGCGAGCGTATGCACGAGGGGCATCCCAACCCAAGCGGTCAGTTCGACCTGAAACACGATCGGGGTGGGATGGTGGATATTGAATTTATGGTGCAGGCACTGGTTCTTGAACACAGTCATGCTCATGCCGACCTCACCGGCAACCTGGGCAATATCGCCCTGCTTAACATGGCGGCCCAGCTCGGACTCATTGGGCGGGAGAAGGCACAGAAGGTGGCTGAGGCCTACCGGCAGTTTCGCCGACATCAACACCGGCTACGACTGGCCGGTGCGAGCTCGGCAAGGGTTGCGCCCAACCACTTTGAAGGCGATCGTCAGGCCGTCTATGACCTCTGGAAGGACGTCTTCAACAAGGCACCGGCCACTGTTCGTAGCCTTTCAGAGATTCGCGGTAAGCCGAGCTAGAATGTCGCATGAACCTACCTTACCCTTGCTGCTCAGGGCCCACATCTTTCGGGCCAAGGCGTCATTGGGTCTAAGGCCACCTACCCTAGGAGAGTCTTTTCATGTCAATGGCTGATCGCGATGGTGAGATCTGGATGGATGGTCAATTTGTGGACTGGCGCGATGCCAACATCCATGTATTAACCCATACGCTGCACTATGGCATGGGCGTCTTCGAGGGGGTACGCTGTTATGAGACCAGTTCGGGCAGCGCCATCTTTCGCCTTAAAGACCATACCCAGCGTCTCTTGAACTCGGCCAAGATCTTCCAAATGAAACTGGGCTATTCCAAGGAAGAGCTCATGCAGGCCCAGCTTGAGACAGTGCGACGAAACAAACTGAAGTCTTGTTACATTCGGCCCATCGTCTGGATCGGTTCGGAGCGAATGGGTATCGCCACCAATGACAACAAAATCCACATCGCCATTGCGGCATGGCCCTGGGGGGCCTACCTGGGTGAAGAGGGTCTTGCCAAGGGCATTCGAGTAAAAACCAGTTCCTTCACTCGGCATCACGTTAATGTGTCGATGGTACGAGCCAAGGCCAGTGGTTACTACATCAACTCGATTCTGGCCCACCAAGAAGTCTGTGGCATGGGCTATGACGAAGCCCTGCTCTTGGATACGGAAGGCTATGTTTCTGAGGGTGCTGGGGAGAACCTGTTTATTGTGAAGTCGGGCAGGCTCTACACCCCCGACCTCGCCTCCTGCCTCGATGGCATCACCCGCGATTCCGTGATGACCATCGCAAAAGATTTCGGTATTGAGATTATCGAAAAGCGAATTACTCGCGATGAAATTTACTGCGCGGATGAGGCCTTCTTCACCGGTACTGCAGCCGAGGTGACGCCAATTCGTGAGTTGGATGACCGCACCATTGGCGAAGGACGTCGCGGTCCTATCACCGAAACCATTCAAACCAGCTTTTTCGATGCTGTTTCAGGCAAGGCGCCGAAATATCAAAGCTGGCTCTCGCCCATTTAATGTCGAGGCTCTAGGCCGAACAATGACCCAAAATCTCGCCATACCCCCCGACCACGAGTTCGCTGCCTTGACAAAGGAAAACGCGTCTTCCCAGGGGTCAGCGCCTGAGCTATCTAGCCTGCGCGTATCGCAGCATGAACTGCCCATTTTTTGTCCAAACCCGCGCATGCCTCTTTGGAGCAGCCACCCCAAAGTCTTTCTTGAGTTAAACGAAGAGGGCCTTGCCAAATGCCCGTATTGCGGAACCCGGTATCAGCTCGACGACGAGTCGCACACAGGCTAGTCCATAACGAGCTTGGCTGACTGGGCCTGGCTCTTTTCAAATTGAATCTCACGACGCAGGCTCGCCAGCCGTGCATCGATCATGGACATGACTGTGAAGTCAGCATCGTTAGCCTTGCGAGCCAGTCGTAACTGTTCAAGCGCCGCATTCAAGGCGCCGGCCCGCCGATAGCGCTCCGCGGTAGCCCAGTGCGCAAGGGTCTGTTGACTTGCCGAGGAGGCCACCTGGGCCTGCAGCGCCCAGCCTTGAAGGTCGTCGGGCCAACGGCTGGTGTAAGACTGGGCAAAGGCAAGGGCCTGGTCATGGCGACCAAGGCCCTCCACAATTCGTATGCTCAGGCGTGCGAGCTGCCTTTGGCTAATGGAAGGGTTCATGGCCCCAAGGGCAGGCTGCAGAGTCTCATAGGCCTTCGGTAGGTCCCCAGCCGCAAGTAAAACCTCTAGCCGCGCCGTTGTGAGTAAGGGGTTTGCCCATTCATGGGCATTGGCCTTACGCGCAAGGGCTTCGGCCTGATCCAACCGGCTCAGCGCCTCCTGATGGCGCCTCTGACCGGCTGAAACCCAGGCCATGGCATAGGCCAAGGCGGACTGCTCGACTGCCTTCGCTTGAGCCTGCTCGAAAGCCTTTTGCAGTCGCAACTGGCTCTTCGCAAGCCCATCCACCGAACGATCCGAGAGCGACCCTATTCGCGCCCTAAGCCAGCGAAACTCCAACGTATCTTGCGCAGGCTGCTTGGAATCGAGCTGCGACAAGGCCGAGCTGTTCGACCCATTCATTTGTGAGAGCCTCGTCTGCACGTCGGCAATGCGCTCGCTGGTCAATGGGTGCGAACGAACCCAGTTGGGTGCTGCCGACTCATAAAACTCGCCGGCACGCAGAAGCTTCTGAAAAAGGCTTGCCATAGCCTGAGGGTCAAATCCCGCCTCCTTCAAAAGACCAAGCCCAACACGATCCGCCTCACGCTCGGCCTCGCGTGAAAAGGCAAGCTGATCTTGAACCGCAACCGTCTGACCCAAGGACATAATCCCCATGGCAGCGTCCGAGCTGCTTGAGGCGGCCATGGCGGCAAGCAAGGCCGCCGCAATCATGACCGCCGAGGATTGGCGACGCTGACCGAATTGCCTTGAAATATGGCGCTGGCTGACATGACCAATCTCATGGGCAAGCACCGACATGAGCTCGGACTCGGACTGAGACTGAGCCATTAAGCCGGTGTGGATGCCAATATAGCCACCGGGCAAGGCAAAGGCGTTGATGGCGGGGTCGCGCACCGCGAAAAAACGAAACTCCGCAGGCTCAATGGACTGGCCGGGCTGCAGATGCCCTTGTTCAAGAGCTGCCTGAAGAAGTCGGGCCGACTGAGAGGATAGATAATCTTCGAGCTCCGGATCGTCGGCCACAACCCCGGCGCGAAGAAATTCTTGAAAGACCTGGCGACCAAGGCGACGCTCGGCCGAAAGACTCAGGCCATCGGCATCGGCTTCCCCCAGTTGCGGCAGTTGCTCCGTGCCAACCCGAGTCTGCGCAGAAGCATTGCAGACAAAACTCATGAGGGACAGGGCAGCGAAAACTTCCGCCATGCGACGAACGAGCCAGACGGTGCCAAGACAATGAACGGGTGCCATAGCCTTATCATAGGGCCGATGAACTCTCCTCTTAGTCATTTCAACCAAGACGGGAAGGCCGAAATGGTTGACGTCTCGCGCAAAGAAGACACAACACGCCAGGCAAGAGCCAGTGGCTTTATCTCGATGCGCCCCGATGTGCTTGCACTCGTGCGCCAAGGCAGCGCCGCCAAGGGAGACGTTCTTGGTGTGGCAAGAATCGCAGCCATTCAAGGGGCAAAGCGCACGAGCGACCTCATCCCCCTTTGTCATCCGCTTCCTATTCAACACATTGGGGTGGAGTTTGACTGCCTAGACGACCCCTGTGGTGTGCACTGCGAATTGTCAGTGACCACCACAGGAAAGACTGGGGTGGAGATGGAGGCCTTGACCGGCGTGCAGCTTGCGCTCCTAACGATTTATGACATGCTCAAGGCGGCACAAAAGGACATGGTCATTAGCAATGTTCAGCTTGAAGAGAAGAATGGGGGAAAGTCAGGCCCCTTTCGTCGCGCCCTTGTGTCAGAAAGCCCGAGCCGCGAGGCGACGTAAAGGAAGCCTTACCTTGGGCGTTGAACCCGAGGCCTTGACCTAGCCAAAAAACAAGCTAGCAAGCCCCAAGAAGATAAAGAAGCCTAGAGAGTCGGTGCTAAAGGTAAGCAGGACCGAGGAGCCCAAGGCAGGGTCGCGGCCCAGACGGTGCAAGGACATCGGAACAAAAATGGCAATAAGCGCAGCCACCAGAAGGTTGAGCAAAATAGCAAGCATCATGGTGATGCCAAGAAGCAGGCCGTTACTGGTTTCACTGTAAAGCCACCAGGCAAATAGGCCCGCCACCGATCCCCAGACAAGACCGTTGAGCCCTGCGATCGAGAGTTCTTTGGCAAGTAACCGAGTGAGGTTGCCTGCAGTAACCTGGCCCAAGGCAAGGGATCGAATAAACAGGGTCATGGTCTGATTGCCCGTATTGCCTGCGATACCGGCCACGATGGGCATGAGGGCTGCAAGGGCCACCACGCGTTCAATGGTGCCCTCAAAAGCTCCGATGACGCGCGAGGCAAAAAAGGCCGTGCATAGGTTCAGGCCAAGCCAGAGCCAGCGGTTTTTTGCCGAGGCCCAGACCGACGAGAAAAGATCCTCCTCCTCGCGCAGTCCCGCCTGGGCAAGCACCTCGGAGTCGCTCTCTTCCCGAATAAGGTCAACCGCCTCGGACACAGTCAGTCGCCCAATCAGCTTGCCTTGGTCGTTCACCACGGGCGCTGAAACTAGGTCGTACCGCTCAAAGGCCTGGGCTGCGTCGTAGGCGTCATCACGGGCATTGAGCGACAAGATATCCCTGCGCATCACCTCCGACACCAAGGCCTCGGGCTCATTGACCAGAAGGTGTCCAATGGGCAAGGCACCCAGCAGTGTCTCTTTGCGATCAATCACAAAAACCTGGTCGGTATGGTCGGGCAGTTCATCAAAGCGGCGAAGGTAGCGAAGAACCACCTCAAGGGTCACGTCATCACGAATGGTGACCATCTCAAAATCCATCCGAGCGCCCACGCTGTCATCGGAGTAGGACATGGCCTGTCGAAGCTGCTCGCGCTCCTCGATGGTCAGGCCCTGACGAACTCGCTCGACAATGTCAAAGGGAAGTTCATCGGCCATGGCCGCAAGGTCATCGGGCTCTAAGGACTGTGCGATTCGCAACAGGGCCTCCCGACTTGTTTCGGCAATAAGGCTCTGACGAACTGCCTCGTTAAGCTCAACCATCACCTCGCCGCGTCGATCCTCGGCAACCAGATGCCAGACCTTCTCGCGCTGCTCCCGCGGAAGCGCCTCGAGCACATAGGCAAGGTCCGCAGCATGAAGTGGGCGAATTTTAGGAAGAAGGGCTGACTGCTGCTGGCGCGCCACAAGTTGTTCAACAAGCTGCTGCCGGTCAGGTTCTACGCCAAACTTTTCTTTTTGAACAACCTCGGTCTCAAGACGAAAGCGCGCAAAGAGCGACTGAATCTCCTCAAGGGCATGCTGGGCCGCCTCGGGCTCACGGGGTCCCATCACCTTAGACGACTCAAGGTCGTTGTCTGGATCAGCAGTAGAGGCGGTTGAGGTCGGGCTCATCACAAGAGGAGATAAGGTGGTTAATGCGGGGCTTGGCTTTTGAGCAGGGCAAGCACAGGGTCCGTAGAGGGTGCCTCGCCGGTCCAAAGCTCAAAGGCAACGGCAGCCTGCTCCACAAGCATACCGAGTCCGTCAACCGTGAGGCCAACACCTGCCTTCTGTGCAAGGCCTAGAAAGTTCTCGGCAGCTGGCCCATACATCATGTCAAGCGCAAGTACGGTCTGTTCAAAAAGACTTGGGTGCAGATTAAGAACGGACTGCTGTAGGCTTGAGGCCGAGGCGTTCACAATGAGCGTTGGCAAGAAATCCATCGCATGGGGCTGGGCAAGTACCTCAAGGGAAAGGGCATGCAGCTTAGGCGCAGGGGCATCCACGGCACGACCCGCAATAGGAAGATGAGGCTCGCCATGCCCCGCCGTGACATAAGTCTTGGTGAAGGCATCGACCAGGCTGTGGGCTTTTTCAGGACTGCGGTTTGCAATCACAAGCGCGTCAAGACCCGCCTGCAGTAAAGGAAGGACCACACCCCGCGCGGCACCCCCGGCGCCAATTAGCAGCAGCCGATGGCCTGCAAGGGTGTCGATCTGCAACTGCCTAAGCAGATCACGAACAAGGCCAAGGCCGTCGGTGTTGTCACCTCGCCAGCCCGAGGATTCTCGAATGAGCGTATTCACAGCCTGGGCCTTCTGAGCACGTTCCGAGAGTGGCCATGCTTGGGTCATGGCCAGGCCATAGACCTCTTCTTTCAGCGGCACTGTCAGGTTCAAGCCCGCATAGCCTTGGCCATGAAGCGCATCCAGCCGAGCCGCGAGCTCTGCCGATGGGGTCTCAATGGCGGTGTAACGGACTGCAAGGCCCAGCTCCTGGGCGAAGGCCGCATGGATAGTCGGTGAGCGGCTGTGCGAAATGGGGCTGCCCAGAACGGCAAGCTGAAGCGTTGCCTCTTGGTCCTGGGCCTCAAGACCGCGCACTTCGAGCTCGCAGCTCAATGCATCGGCGCCAAGGACTTCGATCGTTACCTCGGTGCCTGCTGGAAGATGCGACCAAGACGGCACCCGGCAGGTTAAAGGCAGCCTCGCAAGACGCACCAAACCCTCGCGGCCGAGGCGACCCTTTTCGATGAGGGGTTCTGTTGCATTGGGCCTCTGGGCGGCAAGCCATGACTCGGTCTCTAGGCCTTGCTCCATGCCCAGCCAACGAAGACTCCAATAGCGCTCCATCTGGGTCTGAAACTCGCTGTACCGGTCGTAGCAGGCTTCAAAATGCGCAAGGTCGGCAAAGAGCTCTGCATCGTTGGGCTTGTAGGTTGGCCGGCGGTGGCCAAGGGCGGCTAAGACCTGCCATTGGTTCATGAGGTCACTGAAGCGTCGAAGGGGCGAAGTAGACCAGGCATAGTGGCTGACTCCCATGCCCTGATGCGGGCCAGGCCCCGTCTGCATGCGCACACGACCCATCGACTGGCAACGATAAATGCCCGGCAGATGAGCAAGGGCAAGCGTCTCACCCCAGGCCACATTCGTCGCGATCATCCATTCCGAGACCAAGCGATCGACCTCATTGTCACGCGGTCTAAGACGAATCTCGGGCCGGCCTTGGCCGTCAAGCTTGACCTTGGCAAGATCAAGTAACTCATCCCATTGCACATGCACCGAGAAATCCACTCGACCTGTCGGTTCTGGTCGCCCGCGAATCTGTTCGCGCTGCGCCCGAAGACGCGAAGCCTGCTCAAGCAAAGGCTCAAGCCCAGGCCATTGCTGCAGAAGCTGTGGCCATGGATCATGACGAAGGTTCTTCGCAATAAAGACTTTTTCAATGCGCGTACTGACGGATGTTCGCTGACCCTGGTCATCGAACTCAAGGTACAGAGATAGGCAAGGGTTCTCGCGCCCCTCATTGAGCGAATAGGCATCAATCACTTCAGCGGGAAGCATGGTGAGTTTCTCGCCAGGAAAGTAGACCGTGGAGGCCCGCTCGCGCGCCCATTGGCCAAGCGGCGAGCCAGGCTCGATGGCAAGGCCCGGCGCAGCAATATGCACGCCCACTCGAAAGCCACCGGCAGGCAACGGCTCAAACGAGAGCGCGTCATCCACCTCGGTGGTTGCGGCGTCGTCAATGGAATAGGCGAGGCATGTTGCCAAGGGAAGACTGGCCAATAACTGTTCGCGGCGACTTAAGCAGTCGGCGATGGCCTGTTGGGAATCCGCAGGCGCGTCTTGCGTGGCATGGTGCAGGCCGTTGGCCATGAAGCGGGCCCGGTGCAGGCTGTAGGCCGATGCAAGAAGGCCGCGTTGAAGTGCCAGCTGCTCGATACTGGTCTGACATTCAAAGGCCGCCTGCTCAAGCGCCTTGTATTCCACGGACTGCTTATCGGGCCGAATGAACAGGCTGATTCCAAGTAAGGCGAGCGGCTCGGGCAGTTGACCATCCACGAGCTCTTGCTTCATCTGGGCCTGCCGCTCTGTGGCAAGGCGTCGCTTCTCAATGCCCGCGAGCGCTGCCTTTAACGACTCCTCGGGCATGGCACGAAAGAGTCCTTTGCCCTTGCGCTGAAAATAAACGGGGGCGGCCTGCAAGGCAAGAAGAAGGCTTGCCTGATCAAGCGGGTTGCTGCCCTCGGTGCCGTAGACCTCTTTTGCAAAGTCGAGAAAGGCAAACTCCTCAGCGGGGGCGCACTGCCAAAGAAAATCGGGATCAAGCTCTTTGGCCTTGTCTTGGGCCTGCAGAAAAAAAGCCTCGAGGTCGTGCTCTGAAAAGGCCAAAAGGCATTGGCTGCGCTTCACCTTAAGCCGACGACCGGAGCCAAGCTCAAGCTGCAGGCTTGCGGGTGCCTCCGAAACCTGACGCGCCACCTTAAGCTGGCCAGAGTCCTCAAAAAGCCAGTTCATGGCTAGGAGGCAGCTGCCTGGGTGAGGCCCTGCAAGAGTCGCTCGTGAATTCCCTCAAAGCCCCCATTACTCATAACCAAAACAGCATCACCCGGTCGTGCCTGCTTCACAACACTGGCCACAAGCCTGTCGATCTCATCGCTAATGAAGGCCTGCGGCCGAAGGCTTGTGAGCGACTCTTCAAGGCTCCAGTCAAGGCCGCGGCTGTAAGCGAAGACCTGGTCGGCCTGGGCGAGAGAGCCGGCCAACTGATCTCGCATAAGTCCCATCTTCATAGTGTTGGAGCGAGGCTCCAACACTGCCAAAAGCCTTGCAGCTTCGGGTAGATGAGCCCGAAGGGCTTGAACCGTTGTAGCAATGGCCGTGGGATGGTGTGCAAAATCGTCAAAGACCCGGACACCGGCGGCCTGGCCCCTTTGCTGCATTCGACGCTTAATACCCTTAAACCCCTTGACTGCCTCAAAGGCTTCAACCGGATCAAGGCCTAGGGCAGTCACTGCCGCCAGAGCCGCCGCTAGGTTGCGACGATTATGCAGACCCCACAAGGGGCTGCTTGCCTGAGCCAGGCAACGCCCCTCACGCCAGAGTTCAAGCGCCTCGTGTTCTGCAAGGTGTGCATGATCGGTGTGGGTAGCCGCCGTCACGGGCAGCACGGCGAAATCAAGACCCGTTTCCGAGAAAGCGTTCTCTGCATCAAACCGCCACACTGGCGTATAACAACCCCTAGCAAGCACACGGTCGATGGCGGGCTCTTGGGCGTGCACAACCAGGCGCCCTTCGGACGGCAGAGTTCGCACCCAGTGATGAAACTGAGTCTCAATGGCCGCGAGGTCGGAAAAAATGTCGGCGTGGTCAAACTCAAGGTTGTTTAAAACAGCCACCTCGGCTCGGTAGTGCAAAAACTTGGATCGTTTGTCGAAAAAGGCAGTGTCGTATTCGTCAGCCTCAATAACAAAGGGCGCACCCGCCCCCGCAAGCCGAGCCGACACCCCGAAATTTTCGGGCACCCCACCCACCAAGAACCCGGGCTTCGCGCCACAGGCATCAAGCAAATAAGCAATAAGAGCGGTGATTGTCGTCTTACCATGAGTGCCCGCCACCGCAACGATGCGCTGACGGCCAAGCAGATGCTCGGACAGGAAACTCGGGCCTGAGGTCATGGCAAGGCGCTGGTTAAGAATGGCCTCGACAAGCGGCAGACCACGGCGAGCCACATTACCCACCAAAAAGAGATCAGGCTTCAGGGCAAGCTGGTCGACCTCGAAGCCCTCAATGAGTTCGATGCCCGCCTGGCCAAGCTGGTCGCTCATGGGGGGGTAGACCTGGGTGTCACAGCCCGTGACACGAAAGCCCGCCGCCTGAGCAAGCTGGGCAAGCCCGCCCATAAAGGTGCCACAGATACCAAGGATATGAATATGCATGAGCCATTGTACGGCCGGCATAATCAAGCTATGTCAAGCCTTCGACACGAAATTGCCTGTGGTGCGGCACAGCTTATTGCCGAGGAAGGGTTCGACTATCAGAGCGCAAAACGTAAGGCCTATGAGCGAGTGACCGGCGGCCTTGGTGGGCGAATTGCAGCAAGCGATCTACCCAGCAATCAGGAAATTGAGGAGGCGATTCGCGATCACCTTGCCCTTTTTGCCGACGAGGACCAGCGTGCCCATTGCGAGGCTATGCGCAGGGCCGCCTTGGCGCTCATGCAGCGGCTTGCCTCTTTCCACCCCGTTTTAATGGGGGCTCTTGCCAACGGCACAGCCACGCAGTTCAGTGTTATTCACCTTGGTTGTCGGGCCGAGTCCGCCAAGGAACTTGCCATCGATTTTCTAAACGACGGCATCACGGTAGAAGCGACCGAGCTTGCGAACCCCATAGGGCAGGGTAGGGTCGAGGGCTTATTGCTCGATTGGCAGGGCCATCCGGTGGTCATCACCACGCTTGCTCGCGGAGGTCTGCCAAGACGCTTCTCCAGCCTAAATGTCCACGAACTTTCCCTGCAACTTAATGATGGAGGCCTGGCTTGAATCGTCGGCAATGGATATTGACAGGTGCATTCGCAGTTACGGGCTTGGGTGTCGGCGTGGGCCTGAGCTACTGGCGACACTCCCCCAAGCAGCTGGCCGAACCCGCGGGCTGGGTCTTCGACCTTCGGCTTCAAAAGGCCGCGCAGGCCCGTGGTGAATTGCTCTCACTGGCCGAGTTTCGAGGCAAGCCCCTGGTGGTTAACTTCTGGGCAACTTGGTGTCCGCCTTGCGTGGAAGAAATGCCCGAACTTTCGGCTTTTTACGACAAATTTAGGCCAAAAGGTGTTCAACTTCTTGGAATTGCGGTTGACTCGCCCTCCAATGTGAGAGAGTTCCTTGAAGAGCGCCAGTTTTCCTACCCCCTGGTTGTGGCGGGGGCTAACGGAAGCGAGCTTGCAAGCCGTTTGGGCAGCCGAATCGATGCCTTTCCCTACACGGTTCTGGTCGCCCCCAATGGGCAGGTGGTTCAACAGAAGATGGGCAGAATCTATGAAGAAGAGCTCATAAAATGGGTAGAAGACTACATTTAGAAGCTTTTTAGAAAGGCCCCTTGGCCAATTGGGGTAAACTAACGTCTGTTTCATTTTTCCGATGGCGAGTGAATGACAACAGGCCCCCTTCTATGGCTGCTTCATGGCCCCAATTTGAATATGCTCGGGCAACGTGAGCCCGATGTCTACGGGTCGCAGACCCTTGAAAGTATCAACACCCAGTCCGTCACCCTCGCGAAGTCTCTTGGCCTAAGGCTCGAGAGCTTTCAGTCCAACCACGAGGGGGAGCTGGTCGACCGTATTCAGCAGGCCCTGGGTCAGAATGTGAAAGGCTTGATCCTTAACCCGGCAGCCTTCACCCATACCAGCGTTGCCCTGCGCGACGCACTTGCCGCCGTGGCCCTTCCCTTCGTGGAAGTTCACCTTAGCAATATCCACAGGCGCGAACCCTTCCGAAGCCATTCCTATTTTTCCGACAAGGCCGAGGCCGTGGTCTGCGGCATGGGGCCCTTGGGCTACGAGTCGGCCATCCGCTTCTTTCAAAAGCATCTTTTAACGACCACGACCCCATCCCGGTAAGGAGTTCGCCATGGATCTGCGAAAACTAAAAACACTCATCGACTTGGTGGCCGAGTCCAACATTGCTGAGCTTGAGATTACCGAGGGTGAGGGCAAGGTTCGTATCGTCAAGGCGGGCGTTACCCAGCAGCCCACAGCCCATACGGGTGCGGGCATGCCGTCCATGACCAACAACATGGCGGCACCCGTCGCAGGGCAGGGTATGGCGCCGGGTCAGGGCTATGATTCCGGCCAAGCTGCAATGGCCTCAGGGCGGGGCGATGGACTGGGCACCAGCAGCAGTTCAGCCGGGGATACGTTTGGCTCGCAAGCCTCTGGGCAGTCGGTCTTGTCGCCCATGGTGGGCACCTTTTATCGTGCCTCATCACCCGGTGCCGCTCCCTATGTCTCGGTGGGTGACACCGTCTCTGAAGGCCAGACCCTCTGTGTGATTGAGGCCATGAAACTCATGAATGAAATTCCTGCCGATCGGGCCGGGGTGGTGAAGACCATCATGGTGGAAAACGGTCAGCCTGTTGAGTTCGGCCAGCCTCTTTTCGAGATCGCCTAGGCATGGCTTTGTTTGAGAAGGTTCTTATTGCCAACCGGGGCGAGATTGCTTTGCGTATTCAACGGGCCTGCCGCGAGCTTGGGATCAAAACCGTTGTGGTTCACTCAACCGCCGACACCGAGGCCAAGTACGTACGCCTTGCCGATGAGTCGGTCTGCATAGGCCCCGCTGCCTCCAAAGAAAGCTACCTCAATGTACCCGCCATCATTGCGGCGGCCGAGGTCACGGACGCGGAGGCGATTCATCCGGGCTATGGTTTTTTGTCCGAGAACGCAGACTTTGCCGAACGCGTTGAACAAAGTGGGTTTCGATTTATTGGGCCCACACCCGATGTCATTCGCCTCATGGGCGATAAGGTGTCGGCCAAAAAAGCGATGAGGGCCGCAGGCGTTCCATGCGTGCCAGGTTCCGAGGGGGCCCTTCCGGAAGACCCCAAAGAAATTATTCGCACGGGGCGCTCCGTAGGCTACCCCGTCATTATCAAGGCCGCAGGCGGCGGGGGTGGTCGCGGAATGCGTGTGGTTCACACCGAGGCGGCCTTGGTGAACGCGGTGAACACCACACGGGCAGAGGCTGCAGCAGCCTTTAGCAATCCCGAGGTCTACATGGAAAAGTTCCTCGAGAACCCTCGCCATATCGAGATACAAATTCTTGCGGACCACTATGGCAATGTGGTCCATCTTGGTGAGCGCGACTGCTCCATGCAGCGCCGCCATCAAAAAGTGCTTGAAGAGGCCCCTGCCCCGGGCATTGCCTTAAAGCTGCGAGACAAGATTGGCCAGCGGTGCGCAGACGCCTGCAAAAAGATGGGTTACCGTGGCGCGGGCACCATTGAGTTCCTGTATGAGAACGGTGAATTCTATTTCATCGAGATGAACACGCGTGTTCAGGTGGAGCATCCCGTGACCGAGATGATCACCGGTATCGACATCGTGCAGCAGCAGATTCGAATCGCCTCGGGAGAGAAGCTTGGCTTTCGTCAAAAGGACATCGCCTTTAAAGGCCACGCCATTGAATGCCGAGTGAATGCCGAGGACCCTTTTCGCTTCACGCCCTCGCCCGGCCGCATCCTCAGCTGGCATGCGCCTGGCGGGCCGGGCGTTCGAGTCGACTCGCATGCCTACGCCAACTACACGGTGCCGCCCTTTTACGATTCGATGATCGGCAAGATTATTTGCTACGGCGACACTCGAGAACAGGCCATGGCACGCATGGAGATTGCGCTCTCAGAGATGGTGGTCGAGGGCATTCTTACCAACGTGCCGCTTCACCGACGCATCATGCGCGACTCGCACTTTCAAGATGGAGGAACCTCCATCCACTACCTGGAATCCATGCTTGAGCGCGAACCCAAGCTCTAAGAAGGCCATTGCCTGGCAGCTCGAGTTCTCCGTCTCCTTGTTTTTTCCTCATGAGGCTGCGGCCGAGCAATGGCTCGGCGACTGGAGTGACGGCCTCATGGAAGAAGGCGCCATCAGCATGGCACTTGATGAGACTGCACTGCGTATCCTTCTTCCTCTGAACCTTGACCCCTTAAGCTGGTGGGCTTCCCAGAAGGAGCAGGTCTCGGGCCTTGCACTGCAGGGACAGCCCGCAGTCTCGAAGGTCTATGACGAGGACTGGGTCCGCACGACCCAGGCGCAGTTTGAGCCAATGGTTATCGCCGAGACACTCTGGCTGGGACCGAGCTGGCACGAGGTTCCCGAGCGATTTCGACAGCCGCCGCGCCGGGCGCTCACCATCGACCCAGGCCTCGCATTCGGAACTGGAAGCCATGCGACCACTCAGCTCTGTCTTGAGGCCATTGCCTCACTGCTTGCGTCTCCCGCGTGGCCGGTCTTACCCCAAGGCAAGGTCGGTCGGTCGCGACGCATCCTTGATTACGGCTGCGGCTCGGGTGTTCTGGGTCTTGCCTGGGCCGTGCTTACTGATACGAATGACGAGGTCATTGGTCTTGATATTGACACCATTGCTGTGACGACCGCACAAGAAAATGCTCGAATCAATGGGTTAGAAAACCGCACACGTTTTGTCAATGCTGATGCCTGCATCGTTGGACCGTTTGATCTTGTGCTTGCCAACATCCTTGCTCAGCCATTAAAGGTACTTGCCCCGGTGCTTATTGAACTCGCAGCCAATGGCCAGCTCGTTCTCGCCGGTCTTTTGGACCGTCAGGCCGAGGAACTGGTTGAGGTTTACAGCGAGGTCTCTCAAGGACGTTGCCAGCTTGAGGCCTTTGGCCGGCGGGACGGCTGGACTTGCCTATGGAAGCGACCTACCGACACGACTCGACATAATGAAGAAAGGACATCCCACCATGACCAGCGAACAGCCTGACAGCTCCGAAATATTTTTTAAGCAACCCCTGCAGCTGCAAGTCAGCGGCTCCATTGCGTTTGACACCATCATGGTGTTTCAAGGCCAGTTCAAAGACCATATTCTTGCGGACCAGGTTCACATGCTGAACGTGGCCTTTCTCGCGCCCGAGATGCGCCAAGAGTTTGGGGGCTGTGCAGCCAATATTGCTTACGGACTTCTTGGGCTTGGATGCCCCACGCGACTCGTCGCTGCCATTGGAAAAGACGGGCATGACTACCTTCAACGCCTTCAGTCACTTGGTGCGGATGTCTCGGGTGTCATTGTGCGCGATAACTTCTTTACGGCCCAGGCCTTCATTACGACCGACCTCAACGACAACCAAATTACAGCCTTTCACCCTGGCGCGATGTCTGTTGCCCATGAGGCTAAGGTGGAGCCCAACCCTTTAAGCCTAGGCATCGTCTCGCCCAATGGCAGGCAGGCCATGCTCGATCATGCCCAAGCCTTTCATGACGCAGGTATTGCCTTTGTCTTCGATCCGGGGCAGGGCCTACCCATGTTCACGAAAGAGGAATTGCTTGATTTTATTAAGAAGGCAAGCTGGCTTGCCGTGAATGACTACGAAGGCGAGATGTTAAGCCGAACCTTGGGCTTAAGCGTGTCCGAACTTCGGGCTCACCTAAAGCCTCACCCCCAGTCTGCTGTGATTGTTACCAAGGGGAGTCAAGGCGTATGGCTTGATGGTCCGCAAGGAAGCCAGACCATTGACGCTATTCGCGTCGACAAGGCTGTAGACCCGACGGGATGCGGCGATGCCTTTCGTGCTGGACTGCTTTGGGGCCTTGCCCATCGTCTGCCCGTCGTGGCAAGCTGCAAGGCAGGGGTTTATCTTGGGGCAGCCAAGGTTCAGGTTCGTGGTGCCCAGAACCACAGCATTGACCTTACTGCCGTTAAAACCGCCGCACTCGGCTAGGCTGTTCCAAGCAGGGCCTTCAGCACGGCCGCCTCTAGACTCGCCTGAAAGCCTACCAAGACCTGAAGGATAAGAAAGGCAATGATGGGGGAGAAATCAAGGCCCCAAGGCTGACGCTCAGGCATACGCCGAGCAATAGGTTCAACAAGGGGGCGCAGTAAGAGGCGCACCACAGGCCTCAGCGCGGCAGCCGTATTGCTTTTGGAGAACCAACTTAAGAGCGCCTCGGCAATCACCAAGACAATAAGAAACTTAAGCCACCAGCCCACCAGCCAGACCAAGGCAAGAATAAAGACCAGCCCGAAAGGCCGCACAATTGGTCCTGAGGTGACGAGATCGGGGTCGAGACTGACCATAAGAAAGCGAATGGTTGCCAAAGCAAGGGCGACCAATACAGCCGCCGAAAGACTTCCCCAATCGGTCTTTGCGTTAGGTGGAAACAGGCGGCGCATTGGAATCGAAAGCCAGTCAGTTATACGAAAGACCACCTGACTGAGAGGATTCATAGGGTGAAGCTTGGCAAACTGCAGGTAGGCCCGAAGCATAAAACAGACTGCCAAGAGGCTAGCGGCTGCTTTAAGTAAAAACCATAGGGCCATAGTTCGCGAAGACTAAAGTAAAAACCCCGCCCAAGGGCGGGGTGTGCACAAATGTCATGCTACAAACTTACGGACGCGAGCCCGTGGGAAACGGCCAAGTGCTCGAGATAGGTGCTGCGGGAGCAACAGGCTTAGCTGCAGCCTTCTTCGCAGCAGGCCTTTTTGCAGCGGCCTTCTTGGCAGCAGGCTTCTTAGCTGCGGGCTTCTTGGCAGCTGCTTTCTTGGCAGCAGGCTTCTTAGCCGCGGGCTTCTTGGCGGCAGGCCTCTTAGCAGCAGCTTTCTTCGCGGCAGGCCTCTTGGCAGCAGCTTTCTTCGCAGCAGGCTTCTTGGCAGCGGGCTTCTTGGCAGCAGCTTTCTTTGCTGCGGGCTTCTTGGCAGCAGCTTTCTTTGCTGCGGGCTTCTTAGCGGCAGCTTTCTTCGCAGCAGGCTTCTTGGCGGCGGGCTTCTTGGCCGCGACCTTCTTAGCAGCAGGCTTCTTAGCTGCGACCTTTTTCGCTGCGGGCTTAGCTACAACTTTCTTTGCCTCGGGT
>Ga0181606_10000616_pt1 | contig 29534 bp, 23 predicted proteins | sample 041ome_10_FD_132994 | JGI IMG/M metagenome (GOLD analysis project Ga0181606, IMG submission 132994) | Coastal salt marsh microbial communities from the Groves Creek Marsh, Skidaway Island, Georgia - 041412US metaG (megahit assembly) | ecosystem: Environmental > Aquatic > Marine > Intertidal... | reverse complement strand
TTTTGAGAAGCTTGCCAAGCATCAGGTCCTTATTGATGTTTCCAATGGGATACCATCCGACCAACTTATTCGATCTGGCCCAGAATTACATAGCGTAGATCCCCATGTTTGGTTCGACATCACCTTATGGTCTGCTGCATTAACCTATGCCAGTCAGGAACTTCAAATTTGGCAGCCATCTTGGAAGCCACAGCTTGAAACAAATACTAAAACTTACCTGCAACAACTCGGTGCGCTGGATCAACTAACTCGAGCAAAGGTGCAAGAACTAGTTCAACATAACCAGGTGTTGGTGACAGCACACGATGCTTTTGCCTATTTTGGTAAAGCCTATGGACTTCCCGTGCATTCGCTACAAGGGCTATCAACCCTGAGTGAACCGGGTTTGAGGGATCTTACTGAATTAATCTCACTCATTCAAACCTATAAGGTAAAAGCCATATTTGCGGAACAAACCATCTCTCCAAAGGCGCTACAAGCTGTGGCACGAGGTGTGGCAGAAAAAAATCAGGTAGTCAAACTCGCAGGCCCCTTGTATACAGATAGCCTGGACGCGCCAAATACCCCTGCCGGAACCTACCTTGGCATGTTTGAAACCAATTTGCAACTTATTTACAACCAACTTCTCCCATGATCACTCAGGTATCTCAACCCGTCCTAGAAGTACATGACCTCACGGTGAGCTACGATCAGCATCCCGTGCTCTGGAATGTAGACTTGAGCCTTCCAGCTGGGCAATTGATTGGTATACTCGGTCCAAATGGTGCAGGAAAATCCACGCTCATCAAGTCCATCATGGGCTTGATTCAACCCACCTCTGGGTACATCAAAATTTTTGACAAACCACTTGCCGAAGTTCGCTCACGAATCAGCTACGTCCCCCAGCGGGAATCCGTGGATTGGAATTTTCCTGCATCCGTCTTGGACGTAGTTGTCATGGGTACCTATGGCAAATTGGGACTATTTCGACGCCCAGGTAAAAAAGAGGTTCAAATCGCTCAAGATGCATTGGATCAAGTGGGAATGATGGCTTTTTCCAAGCGACAGATTTCTGAACTTTCTGGTGGACAGCAACAGCGGGTGTTTATCGCAAGAGCATTGGCCCAGCAAGCAGACCTGTACTTGATGGACGAACCATTTGCAGGAGTAGATATGGCCACCGAAACTGCCATCTTCCAGTTGCTACAAGATATGGCCCGGGCCGGAAAAACTGTTCTGGTAGTCCACCACGACATCCATAGCGCCATGAATTTCTTCGAATGGTGTATCATGCTCAACCTACACCTGGTGGCTTCTGGACCTAAGGACCAAGTGATGACCGAAGAGCTACTCCGCAAAACTTATGGAGGAAAACTCAACCTACTTACCCAGGTGACCGATTTGATTCGTAAGCAAGATTTCAACCCATTGAAAAGCTGATATGGAAGATTTTCTTTACTTCTTCACTTTTCAAGACCCCTCCATCACTTGGGTAGTGTTGGGCATTACGCTGCTAGGGATTGGTTCGGCCTACGTAGGTACTTTTTCCTTCTTGGATAAGAAGGCATTGCTAGGTGATGCTATCTCCCACGCAGTACTTCCTGGAATTTGCGTGGGTTTTGTCTTGGCTGGTGAAAAGGATCCTCGCTACATCGTTACAGGAGCATTTTTATCGGGTGCATTGGCTACTTTTTTAAGTTCGTGGCTAAAGCAGCACACGAAGCTAAGTGAGGATAGCATCATTGCCAGTATCCTTTCCATATTTTTTGGAATTGGAATTGTAGCCTTGACCGCACTCCAAAAATCAGGTAATCCCGAGATTGCAGGGCTCAATTCTTTTATTTTCGGAAATGCAATTGGTATCGCTGAGGCAGACCTATTCCTGTATGGTGGCTTGTCGCTGGCCATTTTGATTGTGCTAACGCTATTTTTAAAAGAGTTTCGCTTGATGGTCTTTGATCCGGGATTTGGAAATGCCATTGGCTTTCCAATGAAGGGCATCCGCTTTATTTTCAATGTACTCTTGATCCTCGCCGTAGTGATAGGAATCCAAGCTATTGGTGTCGTATTAATGGCTGCCCTATTGATTACCCCGGGGGCAGCAGCTCGCTTTTGGACTGATCGGTTGCAGCCCTTGCTTCTGCTTGCTGCTTTTTTCTCCATATTATCTGGGATATTGGGCACCTACGTTTCTTTCGTTGTGCCGCAGATGCCTACAGGACCCTGGGTGGTCGTTTTCTTATCCTTGATCGCTTTAATTTCATTTATTTTTTCGCCGAAAAGTGGAATCATAAAGCGCTTTATTGCCCGTCGAAGCTATCTCAACAAGACACACCGAGATCACCTAATGAAGGCATTATTCAAAGCGAAAGAAGTCAATAAAGGGAGGATGACCTTGAAAGAAATCTATGGGTTATACCCCTTTCACAAAAAGGAAATTGCCCATTCTCTTCAGCTACTTACCAAGCAAGGACTAGTGATTCAAGATTCCCAGGGCGTTCAACTTAGCTCCCAAGGTACTTCAGATGCGATGCGGATTGTCAGACTCCATCGACTGTGGGAAGTTTATCTCAACGAGTTTATGAACATTGCTCCTGATCACGTGCACGAATCTGCCGAACAAATGGAGCACCTCCTTACACCAGAATTGGAAGCCCTGCTCGAGCAACGACTCAACTATCCTACCCTCGACCCACACCAAGAAACTATTCCACGAGAATCTCATGACATTTGACAACAATGCTTTCCTGATCATCCTTACTGGTGCTTTGATTGCTATCTCCTGTGGCTTTCTAGGAGTATTTCTTTTGCTTCGCAAAATGTCCATGACCGGTGACGCCATTTCGCATGCCGTACTTCCAGGCATAGTAATTGGTTTTTTCGTTTCCGGAAGTCAGCGTAGTTTGGAAGTAATTATCGGAGCAGGCCTGCTAGGAATCCTATCTACACTGATGATCGATGCGCTCCGCAAAAGAGCAAAGGTACAGCTTGATGCCTCAATCGGCATCACCTTCACACTCCTTTTTGCCATTGGTATCATTCTAATCAACCTTTTTGCCTACAAGGTAGACCTAGACCAGGAATGTGTGTTGTATGGGGAAATAGCCTACCTGCCCATTGACCTATGGATTACTCCAAGCGGAATTAATTTGGGGCCGCGAGTCACCTGGTTGGCCGGACTCAACTTCTTCTTGGTAACTGGATTCATCTACCTATTATTTAAGGAATTATCGCTAACCAGCTTTGATGAGCACTTTAGTTCGGCCATCGGCATTCCCGCCAAAGGAGTAAATCTTGCACTGATGAGTATGGTGTCTTACACAACAGTCTCCAGTTTTGAGTCGGTTGGAGCGATTTTGGTGGTGGCATTGTTGGTGGTACCTCCGGCTACAGGCTACCTTTGGACCAAGAGTTTGATTCCCCTACTTCGCCTCACTTCAGCTTTAGGGATTTTAATTGCCATTTTGGGATACTATCTTGCGTACTGGATCGACAGTTCCATCGCAGGCATGATGGTGGCTGTAGCTGGCGCACTCTTCTTTGGAAGTGCGCTGGTCAAAGGAAAATGGACCATGGGGATCCGGGGAACTTCCAAATCTAGCCCTGCGTTTGACTCTTGAAAACACATCTATGAAAGTATATTCACTCCTTTTGTTTCTGGTTCTTCTTAGTTTGAACCTCCAAGCCCAGGACCGAATCCAATGGATGAAGTTTGAGGAGGCCATAGCTGCCAATGAAAAAAATCCAAAAATGATCCTGGTAGACGTGTACACCGATTGGTGTGGCTGGTGCAAGAAAATGGATAAGGACACGTTTACTGACCCACAGGTGATTGCTCATTTTCAGAAGAATTTTTATGCTGTCAAGCTCAATGCAGAAGATACCAAGCGAAGCTTTCCATTTATGGGGAAAACCTTTACTGAAGCTGAGATGGCTGCTGCCATGCGAGTCAATTCCTATCCCAACTTTGTGGTAATCGAGCCTGGATTGCAAAATATTGCCCAGCTTCCTGGTTATCGAGAACCCGCAGCTTTCCTGGCAGGATTGGCAGATTTGATTGATAAAGCCTTTAAAAAAAATCCATGAGCTTCATACTTTCGGAGCGCGAGGACACCATTATAGCCTTAGCTACGCCTCAGGGTGTAGGTGCTATAGCCGTGATTCGCATTTCAGGCAAGGATGCCATTCGTGTATGCAACGATGTATTTTTTGGGAAAAATCTAGAGGAGCAGCCCTCTCATACCATCCATCTGGGAACCATTCGTGATGGCGAAAAGATCATTGACGAGGTACTCGTATCCCTTTTCAAAGGACCACGCTCCTTTACCAAGGAAAATGTAGTGGAGATCTCCACACATGGCTCCTCCTACATCGTCAATCAGGTCCTGAAGCTATTTGTACGCAGAGGAATTCGCCTAGCTAAGCCGGGAGAATTTACACAGCGTGCCTTCTTAAATGGGCAATTTGACCTAGCTCAAGCAGAGGCTGTAGCCGATCTGATTCACTCCGACTCCGAGAGTAGCCATCAAGCCGCACTCAATCAAATGCGTGGTGGCTTTAGCTCCGAGATTCAGGAGCTCCGCAACCAGCTAATTCACTTTGCTTCCATGATCGAATTGGAACTCGACTTCTCCGAAGAAGATGTAGAGTTTGTCAGCAGAGAAGGGCTTCGCCAGCTCGTGGAACGCATTCTTAGGCTCGTGGAAGAACTAATTCTAAGTTTTGACTTGGGTAATGTCATTAAAAATGGTGTGCCTACGGTGATTGCGGGCAAGCCGAATGCGGGCAAATCCACCCTTCTCAATGCATTGTTCAACGAGGAAAAGGCCATTGTATCCGATATTGCGGGCACAACGCGAGATTTCATTGAAGATGAGTTGAGTTTGGGAGGCGTGATTTTTCGATTTATCGATACGGCAGGCCTCCGGGAAACTACAGACACCATAGAAGCCATTGGAGTAACCCGTACGCAGGAAAAGATGCGGACCGCCTCCTTAATTCTATATCTCTTTGACTTGAGTGATACTGACTTGGTCCAGGTGCATAGGGATTTGAATAAATTAGATAATCTAGGAGTTCCTTACCTTAAAGTGGGAAACAAACTAGATACTGCTAAATTAAATATTGTCAAGGAATTACAAGAAAAATATCCTGACATGTTGTTTATTTCGGCAGGGAATAAGGAGAACCTGGAATTACTGAAAGAACGAATTTTAGAGCTAGTAAATTTGGACAAGTTCCGTACCGGTAATACCGTCGTTACCAATGTTCGGCACTACGATAGCTTGACCAAGACCCGGGAGTCTTTGTTAGAGGTGCTAGGTGGATTGGATCAGTTGGTGACCAACGACTTTTTAGCAATGGATATTCGTCGTGCGCTGCATTACCTCGGTGAAATCACCGGGGAAGTCACCACAGACGATTTGCTGGCAAATATTTTTAGCAAGTTTTGTATCGGGAAGTAGCAACTTCAAATCAACTGTTCAGTTAGTACTATTTCTAATAGTACAGACAGTGTTTGTTTATACCGGATAAAAAATAAAAAAATGATGACCCGGTGTAATTCAAAAAAATCTTAATTCGATTGCCTAAATGTAGATAATCTTACTAATTTTAATCCTATACGAATGACCCAGAAGTATAGCCCTCCTTGGCTTCAGGTATCCAAAAGAATTCGTGTAAATTAATTGTAACACCAGACAAAATAATCATGGAAGAATATTCAATCAGTGTTAATGGGAAAAAATTTGATGTACAGGCCTTTCCAGATATGCCCTTATTGTGGGTTTTAAGAGACCTTTTGTCCATGAAAGGAACCAAGTTTGGTTGTGGGCAGGCACTTTGTGGAGCATGTACGGTCCACTTGGACAAACAAGCAGTTAGATCCTGTAGTTTGCCTATTTCCGAGATTGGAGACGGAAAAATCACTACCATTGAAGGACTTTCTGATATGGGAAATCACCCTTTGCAAGAGGCCTGGATTGAGCATATTGTCCCCCAATGTGGCTATTGCCAGGGAGGACAAATCATGACAGCAGCAGCACTTTTGACTACAAACCCAAAGCCTTCAGAGGAGGAAATTGAACGAGCTATGGAAGGAAACCTTTGTCGTTGCGGCACTTACAACCGGATCAAAGAAGCAATTCAAACTGCATCGAAAAAACTTTAACTCCTTACGCCATGAAGAATTTTATTCCAAATATAAAAATTAAGAACCCAGAAGACCAATCAAAAATCTTCGTTCCTTCACGTAGGGATTTTCTAAAAATCAGCTCTTTGGCAACAGGAGGATTCTTGCTTGGAGTCAATTTCCAATGTTCTGGTCCAAAAGGAGAACCCATCACTTTTGCGCCCAATGTATATATCTCAATAAATTCGAATAATGAGGTGATCTTAGTCGCCCACCGATCAGAAATGGGCACAGGAATTCGAACTTCCTTGCCAATGATACTAGCAGATGAGCTGGGTGCTGATTGGAAAAAGGTGAAAATCATCCAAGCTGAGGGGGATGAAGATAAGTATGGAAACCAAAATACGGATGGTTCTTTTTCAGTTAGGATGTTTTTTGAACCCATGCGGAAGGCAGGAGCTACAGCCCGGCAGATGTTGATCCAAGCAGCCGCCAATAAATGGGGGGTGGATTCATCGGAATGTACTACCGAAAATTCCCAGGTTTTACTTACTGGATCCAATAAGAAAGTTGATTTTGGAGATTTGGTAGAAGCCATACAAACCATGGAATTGCCTGATGCATCCACGGTCAAACTCAAAGAGCTTTCTGAGTATAAATTAATTGGGACTGATGTACCGATATACGACGCTAAGGCTATAGTTTCAGGTCAGGCTACTTTTGGGGCTGACGTGGATTTACCTTCAATGCAAATTGCCGTAATCGCCAGAAGCCCGGTTGTCGGCGCCAAGATTTTATCCTACGATGATGCAGCAGCATTGGCGATTCCTGGGGTGAGTCAGGTAATCAAAATAGATGGTGCCGGAATTTCATTGGGTTTTGATAAGCCTTTGGAAGGTTTGGCCGTTCTAGCTTCGAATACTTGGGCTGCAAAAAAAGGACGTGATGCCTTGGTGATTGAATGGGATTTAGGTCCAAATCAAACCTATAGTTCTGCGATTCAACTTCAGGAAATGGCAAAGTCTACGTTCAAAAATGGAAAAATAAGCCGTGAGCGTGGTAACTTTAATTCTGCCAAATCTTCCGCAGTCAAGGTCCTAGATAGAACTTATCTAGCACCATACTATGCGCATGCCACCATGGAGCCACCTGCAGTGATTGCTGATTATCGAGAAGATGGAAGTGTAGAAATTTGGGCTCCAACCCAGCATCCACAATGGGCTAAAGGAGCCGTTGCAGGTGCTCTGGGATTGGAATTGCCGAAGGTTAAAGTAAACGTAACCTTGTTAGGGGGTGGATTTGGAAGAAAGTCTAAGCCTGATTTTGTGGTCGAAGCAGCTCTTTTATCCAAAGCTGCCAAAACTCCTGTTCGAGTTCAGTGGACTCGAGAGGATGATATTCAACACGACTTTTATCATTCTCATAGTGCACAAAGAATTGTGGCCACTCTGGATAGTTCCAATAAACTGACTGGCTGGAATCACCATACTGTTTTTCCTGCGATAGGTGCTACAGGGAATGCGGCCGAACTTCACCCCTCGAATATGGAATTGGAGTTGGGCTGTAGAGATTTTCCTTATGAGGTTCCTCATATCAGAATTGAAACCCATGAATCTGAAGCCCATACTCGAATAGGTTGGCTTCGTTCTGTGAGCAATATCCATCATGCCTTTGCTATACACACCATGATGGATGAGATTGCTGAAGCTAGGGGATTAGATCCAATAGAAAATGCCTTAGACTTATTCGGAGAGGATAAGAACTTGACTTTTGAGGGAGAAATGGAGGGGGATTTTGGGAACTATGGGGAAAAACTAGAAGACTTTCCCTGGAATACCGGGCGAATGAAAAAAGTTATTCAAGATGTCGCTTCAAAATCAAATTGGAAAGATAAAAGAGATGCTGGAAAATTTGTAGGTTTTGCTGCCCATAAAAGTTTCCTTACATACGTGGCCTGCGTGGTAGTTGTAGAGAAAGATCCTAATGGGAAGTTGACCATACCTGAGGTGCATTATTCTGTGGATTGTGGAGTTGGTATTAATACAGATCGAATCAAATCCCAATTTGAAGGTGGCGCACAGTTTGCCACTTCATTGGCAATGACCTCAGCAATCACCTTCGAAAATGGTCAGGTAGTACAGAATAATTTTGATACTTACCAAATCATACGCATGCCTCAATCTCCTAAAAAGATCCATGTGCATATTTTACCTAGTACCGAAAAACCGACAGGGGTGGGTGAGCCACCTGTGCCACCCTACCTGCCTGCATTGGCAAATGCCATCTTTAAAATGAATGGAAAGAGGATTTACGAATTGCCTTTTAAGGTCTAAATTCCAGTTTACAGCAGGTGGAAAGTAGTTTAAAAAGCTCATTTCATTAAAAAACCCTGATTTCTGCTTAGAGATCATTTTTACTGAATTGCAGGCTGCTTTTCGGTTAGATTCAACATTCTTAGTTCAAGGCTTGCATTCACAGGATCAGAGCAAAGCTAGCTTCCATTTTATTGGGCAGTGAGGTTTTTGGGCGGATTAAAACTAAGAAAGAGGTCATTTTTGCCAAGGTGCCTCTCCCCTCTCACTATAATTGCTCACTGGACCATACTTTTCCACTTGAGAGTCCCTCCTGGGGTTCTCATGCTTTGTACTAGTGATAAGTCCAATTTGTGTAAGAGAAGAAATGAAATATAAATTATTCCAAATCTAATTTCTTGCTCATAAATTCAATAAAATAAGGCCAATTGGGACCAGTTACATGTCCTTTCGGATGTAATCGAAATCCAATTTCTCCCAAATCAATTAATTCTTCAACCGCCGGGAAGGCAGAAATGCCTATGCCAATTTTTCCCAAAAGTTGATACACAGGTTCCGCAGCAGCTGCAGCCATAAACATACCCTTAGGATCTGTCCAATAGTCTCCATTAGCACCTACTCCAATAAAAAATGGTCTTGGAGCGATCAAGCTAATTAAACTATGAGCATCAATAGGCAAGTCATCCCAACCTTTGGGCCCGGCATAATTTAAAAAGCTCCCTGACATCCAATGGTACAAACCTGGTCCTGCTATATTTTCTACTATTTCGCCAAAGTCTCTACGATGTAGTTTTAATCCCCCTTCTCCCGAAGAAGCGATGTAAGCAATCGCAAACCTGGAATCGTAAGCCATGGTAACTGCTGCTGCTTTACCAAATCTTGAATGCCCCATAATTGCAACTTTTTCAGCATTAATCTGAGGAATCGTTTCCATCAAATCCAAGGCCTTAGAAGCACCCCAACCCCAGGCCTTAAGTGTCCCCCAATCTGAAGGTGACCGACGTTTGCCTTGATTAATCAGACCAATAATCCCCTCTGTAAGCCCAGCACCATTGTCTGCTTGGTAGCTTGTAGGTATAATAACTGCCGCTCCCCAGCCCTTAGCAATTACTTGTTCCTTCCATGAAATTTCATTGCTTGGAGGTGGATTAAATCCAGGAGGAAATACAAAAGCAAATTCCATCACTACAGGTACCGGTTGTGCTTGTAGCGCAGGCAGGGTAATGGTTAAATCAATAGTTACAGAAATTGATGGATAAGTATCATTTGCTACTTGACCACTATAGGTCAATACATTTACATCGTAATTCCCTAATTTTTCTGGGTTTGATTTTAGAAGAACCCAGTTTACAGCAGGCAGGTTTTTGGGAGTTATGCCATAAATTTCCTCATTAAAAAGATTTTCTATCTCAGGGCGTCGAAGGTTTATTCATTGCTTAGGAGTGCTAACTTTCTCTCCACTTTTTAGAGTCAAGAGATCAGGTAAATTAGGAAATGGATTTGCTTCAGATTCCTCGTAATTTGCAGGGTTTATACCATTTGGATTTCCGCTTCTTCCTGGTCTTAACTCTTTTATGCTTAACTGATGCAGCATGTACGCATGGTCTGCTTTGCTTTTTCGCACAGTTTGGGCAATTAAACTGTCTTGTTCCGGAGTACGTTGTTGTGCACCGACAAGGATTGGCACAAAAAGAAATACGAAAAACAGGTAATTATTCATTGGTCAACAGCTTTAATTCAAGTTCAATTCCACAACTAACCGATTATTAGTTAATTAATCTAACTAATTACTTTTGTATCGGGATGTAAATAAAAAATACCCGACAATCCACACTGCTTCAACTGATAAAAATTTATAGTATTTACCGCAAACAACTTGGGAAAATTGGTTGCTTTTAGGTAGATCTAGTGAATTCAATTAGAAATTACTACTTATTCCAAGTCATTTGGATTTTTTTAGCTCTCCAGATAAGGTTTTTTCCTTTTTTGAAGAATAATTAAACGCTTGCAGTACTCATTTAAGGGGTTCCTAAATCTCTCTTTCTTTTTGAATCTTCTTCACGCACCTTTTGCTCCGCCTCAGCGCGATTAGTTAGTCCTTTGCTTGTGATGTCACTACCTCCTAAAGTAACAGAACCACTTTTATATCGATCTTTTGGTATTTTACCCCAATCGTTAACCGCTGCGGCTTCTTTTTAGGCATCCTTCAGGAGATTGAACCAGAGTGTCTGTTTTATTTTTTTTGTTTGGTAGAAGACTTAAAATCGCTCATTAATTAAATGAAAATATGGGGGTTAAATTTCCCATTTTTAAACCTTATCTATTGAAAGTAAGCTATTTAAAAAAATATTTCAAAACAAATCCATACTAAAAAGGAAAGCCTATTTATTTTTCTAAATACTGCAAGTAAATTATTTACTAAAATAGGAAGGTAGGAAAATTTTATTTTCTTCTTTTATCCCCGTATTTGACCGAATTCCAAATATCTTTTGGAATTGTGTCCTTTTTTCGTGGTATTTCAACATCGATTATATAATCTTCAAATTCAAACTACCTATGGATTTTTCAAAATACTCTAAACTATCCCTTATTTTACTTTTAGCCCTAAGCCTATTTTCCTGCGAGTCTAGCGATGATCCTACCATCAAGCCTGAAGAAAATAGATTTACCAAAGTTGTCCTTGCTAATGGCATGGACGAGCCTATGGAAATGACATTTTTACCTGATAATCGAGTATTGATTGTTGAACGTAAAGGAGGGTTGAAAATCATCAATGAAATTACGGGTGAAATTACTCTAGTAGCCACTATCCCTGTCAATACAAAATATACTAACAAAGCAGGTGCTGTCAGAGAAGCTGAAGAGGGGTTAATGGGGGTCATTGCCCACCCAGATTATGTTACCAACCATTGGATATACTTATACTATGCGGATCCAACAGATTCCAAGCACGTACTTGCGCGATGGGAACTTGTGGGAAATGAATTAATTGAATCCTCAAAAAAAATAGTATTAGAAGTGCCTACCCAGCGCGAAGAATGCTGCCATACAGGAGGAGGAATGGTATTTGATGCGGAAGGCAATCTTTACCTCACGGTAGGGAACAATACTGTTAATCCTAGAGAAGGATCTTCCAATTTGGATGAGCGGCCAGGCATGGAAAATGCAGATGACCAACGGGCTCCAGGAAATACCAATGATTTAAGAGGGAAAATACTGCGCATTCACCCAGAATCAGACGGGACTTATTCCATACCAGAAGGCAACTTATTTCCTCCAGGAACAGCTAAAACTCGACCAGAGATCTACACGATGGGACATCGAAACCCATGGAGACCTACATTAGATTCAAAAACTGGCTACCTCTATTGGGGAGAGGTAGGTCCTGATGCCTCTGTTGATTCTATTTGGGGTCCAAAAGGATACGATGAATTTAACCAAGCAAAAGGTCCCGGATTTTTTGGATGGCCTTTTTTCATTGGAGCAAACTTCCCTTATAACAGACACAATCATGCCGACAGTAGCTATGGAGCACCCTACGACGTTACCAATCCAGTAAATGAATCGGTAAACAATACCGGCTTACGTGAACTTCCAAAGCCAGTAGTACCAGCCATGATTTATTATCCCTACGGAACCTCAGAGATATTCCCAGAATTAGGTAGCTCAGGCAGAAGTGCAACGGGAGGGCCTGTATTTCGTAAGGCTGATTTTGAGAAAACTGCCCCTTATGTTTTTCCAGCCTATTACGAAGGCAAGTGGCTGATTGTAGACTTTATGAGAGGCTGGATTTTTGCTGTGACCATGGATGAAAATGGGGACTATAAAAGTATGGAGCGATTTTTACCCAATGAAACCTTTAGTTCTGCCATCGATATGGATTTTGGTCCCGATGGCTCCCTCTACATTTTGGAATATGGATCTGCTTGGTTTCGAGGAAATGCGAATAGCCGCTTGGTAAAAATCCAATTCAACAAAGGAAATAGAAAACCCAACGTAAAAGCTTCTGCTGACAAATTAGCTGGAGCTGTACCCTTGGTTGTAAATTTATCTGCTGACGGAAGTACTGATTTCGATTCTTATGACCAAGGAAAATTAACCTACGAATGGAAAATCACGAAGGGGTCTGGTTTCAATCAAACCTTGAAAGAAGCTAATCCTGAATTTACTTTTACAGATCCAGGAACATACCTAGTTACGCTTACCGTCACCGACACCAAAGGAGAAAATAATTTTGCTTCATTTGAAATTGTTGCCGGAAATGAACCTCCTTCAGTGGTGATTGATATAAATGGCCTCAATAGAAGTTTTTGGTTTGGGGACAGCGAGTTAAATTACGCTGTTTCTGTAAGCGACAACGAAGATGGAAGCACTGAAAATGGTGAAATTAATGAACAAATTGTCGCCATTACCTTCGATTATGTGCCTGCTGGTTTTGATCCAATTGAAATTGCGTCTAAACAAGTTGGTGTAGAAAGTTCCGCCCAATTAAGTCTTGGAAAAACATTAATTGAGTCGTCTGATTGCAAGTCTTGTCACCAATACACTGAAAAATCAATTGGCCCCTCCTACCAAGCTGTAGCTGAAAAATATGAGAATACAGAAGCTAATACAGCTTATTTGGTATCCAAAATAATCAAAGGTGGATCGGGAGTATGGGGGGATCATGGAATGAGCGCACACCCTTCCCTTAGTGAAGCAGATGCTGAGCGAATGGTAAATTATATTTTGGCTTTAAATGAGGTGCAAGCTACCATTCCTTCCCTACCCCTACGTGGAAAAGTAAGCACAAAAATCCCAGAAGGTGAAATTGGTCAAGGAAGTTTCTTATTGAGAGCTGCTTATACGGATAAAGGAGGTTCAGCAATTGGTTCCTTAAATGGAATTGATTTTATAGTCTTAAAATCACCCTTTGTCGATCCACAAACATCTATCGATCGAAAAGGAGTTCAATTATTGACCACTCCAAATATAAACTTCTTAGTTGCAGGTGATCAATCCCACTTTGCATTAGATGGTATTGATTTGACCTCCATTACTCAAATTGACGTTTTGGCGGCAATCAACCAAAGAAATGGAGGTATTGGTGGATCTGTAGAAGTAAGGATTGGTTCTCCACAAGGAGAGTTATTAGGTAAATCTGAAAAAATTGGAAGAAAAGAAGGTGGTGGGTTTAGGCCTCCACAAGGAGTAAATTTTATAGATTGGAGACGTCAGAATGCCATAAGAGCAAGTATCAAAATAAAACCTACCAATGGGCTTCAAAAAATCTACTTTATCTTTACTAATTCAGAAGCTAGTACAGAACAGGTACTTATGAGCATTCAAGAAATTGAATTTAAAAAATAAGATGAGGGAGGTATGAAAAAATATTTAACTCTTGGGATATTCCTATTTATTGGATTACAGCTCCAACTCCAAGCCCAAACTTTCACTGAATTTGATCAATACCTCTTCAACGAAGTACAGGATGGAAGACTAGTTGGCGTACACGGCATGGTTGTTCAAGATGGTCAACTCGTTTACAACCAAACCTACGGGCTCCGTGACCGTGAATCCAAGGATACGCTTCGCGGAAATGAACTCTATTTCATCCAATCGATGACCAAACCCATCGTTTCGGTGGCTTTAATGACACTCTATGACGAAGGGAAGTTTAAACTAGATGATCCAGTCTCCAAATACCTTCCCGAGTATGCCAACTTGCAAGTTGCCAATGACCCTACACTAGGCTCCTCAGCTGGAACCCATCCTGCCCCCTCTTCCATTACTATTAGACAAATCCTCAGCCATACTGCAGGCATGAGTCATGGCATCGCTTCAATTGCTATTGATAAGGAGATCTGGAATGGAATTATCCTCAATGGGAACCTCAAAACACTGGCACAACGAACCGAAGCACTTGCCAAAATACCCCTAGCTTTTGATCCAGGTAGCAAGTGGAACTATTCTTTTTCCCCAGATGTAGTAGGTCGCCTAGTAGAAGTACTTTCAGGGAAAAATCTAGATCAGTACCTTCAGGAGCGCATCTTTGATCCGCTGCAAATGAACAACAGTGGATACAACCTATCGGAAGCTCAAAGCCAACGCGTAAAGACAGTCTATGCTTATAGCCCTGATTCGATTTTAACCCGTTCTTGGGGACAACCTAATCCTAGTGGAAACACATTATTTGCTGGAGTAAATGCACTATTTACTTCCGCTTCAGATTACCTTCGCTTTGGAGAAATGATACTCAACCAAGGAGAATGGAAAGGTAATCGCATTCTCAGGCCTGAAACAGTGGCATTGATGACTCAAGATCAGACGAAAGGTGTGCAAAGATTGGGAACCAACGACCCCTTTACTCCTCTTGGGAATGGCATTGTATCCGATACACTAGGTACCCTCAACCTAGAACCAGGTCATGGATTTGGATTGGGGTTTGCTATTGTGCAAGAACCAGAAATGGCCAATCGTCCCGAAGCAGCCAAAGGAGAAATTTTCTGGTCCGGTGCCAACTCCACCCACTTTTTTATAAATTTTGAAAAGAAGCTAGTTGCAGTATTTATGACGCAAGTGGCCTCAGTAGGTAGTCCCAATCCCTATGGCTTTTACTTTGGAAATGAAATGCGAAATTCAGTGTATAAAGGACTGAAATAAAATAGGTTAAATCATTCCAAGAGCTAGATATTACCACCCCAAATCTTCCTGTTTTTTGAAACCAACTTTCAAAAAATAGAAACTAACAACGGAATTTTATTCGGTTTAGCCATTGGATGTACTATCTTTAAGGAGCGATTGGGTATCTATAATATTGGACCCCATCGTACATCCTCCTAAACCAACAGCAGGCCTAGAATGAATGTATTAGTCATAGATATCGGTGGTTCTAACATTAAAATCCTTGCCACAGGACAGCCTGATCGAATCAAAATTCCTTCTGGAGCAGATTTCACTCCAAATCAACTTGTAGCCTTAGTTCAAAATGCCACGAATGAAGCAAGTTGGAAATTTGATGTCGTTACTGTGGGTTTCCCAGGGATGGTTAAGAATGGAAAAATAGTTTCAGACCCCGTTAATCTTGGCATTGGATGGATGGGATTTGATTTTGAAAAAGCATTTGGATGCCCGGTAAAAGTCATCAATGATGCTGCCATGCAGGCGTTGGGAAGTTACGAAGGTGGAAAACTTTTGTTTATGGGCTTTGGCACTGGATTGGGTACCGCCATGATTTACGAACACCTGATTCTACCCCTAGAAGGTGGGCATCTACCCTTTAGAAAAGGCACCTTTGAAACTCATGTAGGCAATGCCAATCTCCTACATCTTGGAAAGAAACAATGGAAGGAACTGGTTATTGAAACCATCGAACGTTTTCAAAACTGCTTTCAACCAGATGAAATTGTGCTTGGGGGAGGTAACTCCAAATTTCTAGAAGAACTTCCCGCCAATTGCAGGCTAGGATCCAATAAAAATGCCTTTGCTGGTGGATTTAAATTGTGGGAAAAGGAGTATCGATTTTAATTTGCCACACTTTATTGACTTCCTTTTTTTTAAATTCCTTTCTTCCGCACCAATTCTCCCACTACCTCCAATATGGCTCAAGTAAATTCTGATGCGCTGGTATTTTATGGAGCTACTGGCGATTTGGCCTTCAAAAAAATATTCCCTGCCCTCTTTCAAATGATCAAGCGAGGTCACTTAAATGTCCCCATTATTGGGGTCGCAAGAGGGGATTTCAATCTTGAAAAATTACAGGGGAGGGCGAAAGAAAGCATTCAGCGCCATGCAAACTTTGATGATGAAACATTTGAAAAATTCTTAGCGCTATTGGCATTTGTGGGTGGAGACTACACTGATCCTCAAACTTTTCTCCGTGTTCGTGAGGCCTTGGGTGCAGCAAAGCATCCCACCCACTACTTGGCTATCCCGCCCATCCTGTTTCCAAGTATTATCGCCCAACTTGAGCAATCGGGTTGCGCAAAAGGAGCTCGAGTAATCGTTGAAAAACCTTTTGGCACAGATTATTCAAGCGCACTTAATTTGAATAAGTTATTGCTATCCAAGTTCTCAGAAAGTTCTGTGTACCGAATCGATCATTACCTAGGTAAAAGACCGGTCAATAACCTAGTCTTTTTTCGATTTGTGAATTCACTCTTGGAGCCCGTATGGAACAAGAAACACATTGAATCCATGCAAATCACCATGGCGGAAGACTTCGGCATTCAAAGTAGAGGGGCATTTTACGATGTGACTGGCACTATCCGGGATGTGATTCAAAACCACCTCTTTCAAATCCTTTGCAACCTTACTATGGAGCCACCCCAAACCTTGGATAGTGAATCCATTCGAGATGAAAAAGTAAAAGTATTAAAATCCATATCCCCTCTAAGAGCCCAAGACGTAGTTCGAGGCCAATACCAAGGCTACCTTCAGGAAAAAGCTGTCAGCAAAGATTCCAAGACAGAAACTTTTGCAGCCATGCGACTCCATATCAATTCTCCACGCTGGGATGGAGTTCCCTTTTTTATTCGTGCAGGTAAGCAACTACCTGTCACTTGTACCGAGATCTTGGTGCGCTTTAAACACCTTCCTTCAGCGTATTCTTCTATAGCATCCAAACCCAACCATATTCGTTTTCGGATAAGTCCAGATGTTACTGTCGCATTCGGCATGCTGATCATGGCACCCGAGGAAGACATGGCCTCGGTGCTTTCTGAGGTACAAGGGAACCCTACGCCTTTTCCCAAAGAAAAAGACGCTTACGAACGTGTATTAACCGATGCGATGGCAGGAGATCCCACCCATTTTGCTCGACAAGATTATGTGGAAGAGGCTTGGAAATTAGTAGATGACTACTTGCATGCAGATTCTCCAGTATTTGACTATATTCCAGGAACATGGGGCCCAGAGGAAGTAAACGAGTTGATTTGCCCTCCCGGTGGATGGAACAACCCTACTCTGCAGAAAAAATAAGTATGAAGATTGAAATTTTTCCATCAGCAGATCAGGTGGCAGAAAAAGCAGCTGCCTATTTAGAGCAGCTCATTCGAGAAACGCTGACCCACAAAAAAACATTTTCCTTGGCAATCAGCGGAGGCCGTACCCCTTGGGATATGCTAAAAATTTTATCCAAAGCCTCCCTACCCTGGTCGCGTATCAATCTATTCCAGGTGGATGAACGCATAGCTCCAGATGCACACAAAGACAGAAACTTGACCCAACTTTTTCAAGCCATTGAAGGTAGTCCTATGGCCAACCAAGTGGCGGTTTTTCCGATGCCTGTGATGGCAGAAGACTTGGATGCGGGATCTAAAGCGTATGCTCAACTTATCAAAGAAATCACGGAAGACGAAGGTTTGGACCTGATCCATCTAGGTTTGGGTAGTGATGGACATACCGCCTCCTTAGTTCCCGGAGATAAAGTATTGGAGGTACAGGACCAAGATGTGGCCTATACTAAAGAACTTTACCAAGGTAGAATTCGAATGACCCTAACCTATCCCCTATTAAATTCAGCAAAGAAAATTCTTTGGATTGTAACCGGGGCCGAAAAAAAGGAAATGGTACAACGCTTGCTAAATCAAGATTCCAGTATCCCTGCAGGTGCTGTGAATCAAACCAATGCTTTGCTCATGGTTGATGAAATGGCTTTAGGAATCGGATTGTATTGATTCCAAACTTTGGCGGTTATTATACCTAAGAAACTTCCAAACTTTTGAAAAAATCCATACTTCCTATTCACCGCAAATGAATTAGGGCCTAGTTCCTTGAGGTGTTTTTTTTATATTTCAGAAAATTCGGTTCATGCATATTCTTTTTAACCAGGCCCAACAACGTCCCCAATCTGTAGCCATCCTTGATACCCAAGGAGCACATACCTACGAAAGTCTTTGGACAAAAAGCTCCCAAATCGCCCTTCAACTGCTCGAAGGCAGATCTGATTTGGAACAAGCACGTGTTGCTTTTATGGTATCCCCAGGGCTCAATTACGTTGCCACAATTTGGGGTATTTGGAAAGCAGGAGGGATTGCTGTCCCTTTATGTCTCAGTTACCCCCTACCTTCTCTAGCCTACGTGATTGAGGATACTCAAGCTACAGCAATAGTACTAGAGCCCGATTACCTAAATCTGTTAAGTAGGTATGCACTTGATAATAAGATCCCTCTTTACCTAGTGGAAGAACTACAAGTAGGGCCGGTAACTGATTCTTTGCCAAAAATAGCCTTAGATCGTGGGGCATTGATTTTATATACTTCCGGTACGACGAGTTTGCCAAAAGGAGTCCTCTCCACACATGCCAACCTTGAAGCTCAGATTAGTACTTTGATCAAAGCTTGGAAGTGGACTTCAAACGACCATACCCTCTGCTTACTTCCCTTGCATCATGTACATGGATTAATTAATGTAGTCTCCTGTGCACTTTCTGCAGGGGCAATACTACAGTTTCTCATTCCCTTTCAAGCTGAAACTGTATTCTCAATTTTCTTAGAAAAGAGGGTGAACGTGTTTATGGCTGTTCCTACCATTTACTTCAAACTCATTTCTGAATTTGACTCCTATTCAGAAAAGAAGAAAATCGAGCTTAGCGACCGTATGAAAAACTTCAGACTGATGGTTTCTGGATCTGCAGCGCTTCCAGTTTCGGTAATGAATCAATGGGAAAAAATTTCTGGACATAGATTATTGGAGCGCTATGGAATGACTGAAATCGGCATGGCTATCAGCAATCCCTACCAGGGAGAACGTCGTGCAGGACACATTGGTAAACCTTTGCCTGGTGTTAAGGTTCGCTTAGTCGATGAGAAGGATCAACAAGTAAATTCAGGCCTTCCTGGGGAGATACAAATCAAAGGGCCAGGCGTTTTTACCAAGTATTGGGGGAAGGAAGAAGCAACCAAAAAGGCCTTTACTCCAGACGGTTGGTTTAAAACAGGTGATATTGCACTCGTGGAGGACGAGTATTACCGGATTTTGGGTAGAGACTCTATCGACATTATCAAATCTGGAGGCTATAAAATCTCTGCGTTGGAAATTGAAGAAATCCTCAGAAATCATAATTTAATCAAAGACTGTGCGGTAATTGGCATTCCCAATGAAGAATGGGGAGAATTGGTAGCAGCAGTTTTGGTTGGTGAAAAAGAACTGGATCTCAAGGAATTGAAAGATTGGTTGAAAGATCGTTTACCAAACTACAAGTCGCCAAAAATTTACCAGATAGTAACAGACCTACCCCGGAATGCGATGGGAAAAGTGGTCAAAAATGAATTGAAATCGATATTTCCCACTACAATCTCCAGATAAACAAAATGATTAAAGGACTTGCCTTACTTGCTTTCTGCTTCCTACTAGGAATGTGGTGTGGCGCATTACTTGGTACTTGGCTCGGGATTGATGCCAATGTAGGAGGCGTAGGATTTGCAATGATCTTTTTACTATTCAGCAAAGAGTACGTGATGAGAAAAGGTGCTTGGGATGAGGAATTTGCTTTTGGATTGGGATTCTGGAACAAACTCTACATCCCCATTGTAATTGCGATGGCCGCTAGTTTAAACGTGAAATCAGCCCTGTCCTCTGGAATTTTAGCATTATTGGCAGGAATCTTACCTGTATTCATAGCATTTGGTCTGATAAGAATCCTCCTTAAAAAGTTAAAGACCAACCTATGAAGGAACTCGAAGTTATACTGGACAAAAATGGGTTGATTGTGGCTTTCTTATTTGTAGGTCTCCTTACTTGGGCTACAGATTTAATTTCCAAAAAAGCTTTCAATGGGCGTGTTCCTGGGTCAGCACTTGCCATTGGTTTGGGATTGATCTTGGGCTATGTAGGTGGACTTTTTTCCGAAGGTGAAAATGGGCTTGCAGACCTCTCCTACTTTAAAGGTTTGACAGTGTTAGGAGGTTCTTTGTTTCGTGACTTTGCCATCGTAGCCACAGCCACAGGGGCAAGTTTTCTGTTAATTCGAAAAAGTGGATTACTCGGATTAGTTTCCTTAGTCTTAGGAATTGGATTATTCTTTTTTCTAGGAGCCTCTTTAGCGTGGGCTATGGGTTACCGAGACGTAGTGAGTCTTTGTACCATCGGTGCAGGAGCTTGTACTTACATCGTTGGTCCTGTCACTGGAGGTGCCTTGGGGGCATCCTCGGAAGTCATTGCTTTGAGCATAGGCACCGGAGTCGTCAAAACCATTGCAGTGACCATTTTTACACCCATGATGGCAAAATGGATCGGATTGGATTCTCCTGGTGCTGCGATGGCCTACGGAGGCATCATGGGCACCTCAAGTGGTGTCGCTGCGGGATTGGCTGCCACCGATCCTCAATTGGTTCCTTATGGCTCAGTTACAGCCACTTTCTATACGGGCTTGGGTTGCTTGATTTGCCCATCTTTATTTTATCTTGTGCTTTCGACTCTTTTGAGCTAATAAATTACGTTTAAAATGATGAAACTGAATCCCTTTCCTACTCAATTGGTTGTAGCCTTAATCCTACTACTAAACTTGAATGCTTGCCAAAATCCTAAACCCATGGAGAAGCAAGCAGGCTCCACCTTGGCTATTTCGGAAATCGAGCAAGAAATCAAAAACTACATTTCAATCACCACTCAGAAAAATGAGGGCTTTTTTCCTGTAAAAGACGAAAACCATGACCTCAAAATGAAGTTGGTTCGTGTCCATACCGAATACCTATCTAACTTGGGTCCAAATAGCCACTTTGCTTGTGTGGATTTGGTTGACGAAAGTGGAGACGTCTACGACGTGGACTTTTTTATGGAGGGTACTCCAGGGGAGATGAATATCACGCAAACTTCAGTACATAAATTGAATGGAAAGCCATATTACAGTTGGAAGCAAAACAGCGATAAGACTTGGTTCAAAATGCCTTTAGCCCAATCAGATAACACCCTTTTAGGCGTTAAAGAAGGAAAAGATAGTTTTGAATTTTACTATGACATCACTTTACCGACCCTTACCGAAAAAGCGGAAATATGGGTTCCATTAGCACTTTCAGATGCATTTCAGGAAGTTGAAATTTTAGAAAAAAAATTACCTGCGGAAGCGAAAGTATTGAAGGACAAAGCAAACACCAATGAAGTCCTTTATTTGAGCCTAGGCCCAGAACACAGTGGGCAAAATATTTCTATTTCATATTCCGTTAAACGAAGCGAAAAAGGACCTTATGCTGAAGCATTGGCGAATCCGGCTGCCTATTTGATGGCGAATAAATTGATGCCGGTGGGCGGTCGCTTTGAAGAGATTGCCAAAGAAGCTTTGGGAGAAAAAATCAAGGATTCCCACTTAATTCAAGCTCGCAGGCTATACGACTACATTATCGAAACAATGCGTTACATGAAATTCGGAGACTTTGGGCGTGGAGATTCCAATTATGCATGTGATTCCAAAACTGGCAATTGCTCAGAGTTTCACTCCTACTTCATTTCTTTGGCTCGATCGGTGGGTATACCAGCACGTTTTGCCATAGGAGCTTCCATTCCTTCGGATCGTAACGAAGGAGGAATGGATGGGTATCATTGTTGGGCTGAGTTTTACGCCGATGGCAAATGGTGGCCTGTTGATATCAGTGAAGCAAATAAATACACCGCATTGGCGACTTATTACTTTGGGAGGCATCCTGCCAACCGTATTGAATTTACCCGCGGAAGAGATCTCGAATTAAATCCAGGTCCGTCATCAGGTCCAATAAACTTTTTAGTGTACCCTTATTTAGAAATGGGTGGTAAAGAAATCAAAGCCCCAACCACCTTCACTTTTGAACGTAAATCTTAAAAAATTAAAAAAGAGCCGAAAGGCTCTTTTTTAAATTTAGTTACCTGAAGTTGAGTCTTTTGCTGGATGTTCTCCTCCTTCGGGATGTTCTCCTCCTTCAGGATGCTCAACCGCTTGTTCTGTCGTGGTCGAATCAGTTGTCTCCGTAGATTCTTCCTTTTTACCACCACAAGCGGTAAGTAAAGTGACAGAAAAGAAAGCTACAAGTAGCAAACTAGCGAATGTAAATTTTACTTTTTTCATAAGTGGGACGGTTTATATAGAACCAATTTATGCATTCAATAATTAAAAAATAAAAATTAACCTAAAAACTTTATCGAAGATGAGGCCCATTTGTTTCTTTTAGGTGATTTCTCCTTGTCCAAATAACCAAAAAAAGTTACACGGATGACTGACTCAAAGGGGAAATGAATAGTAGTCAAAAATTAATTAATTACATTTTTATGGATATTCCTATGAATCTCCTTTACATTTGACCCAAGATAGAATGAAATGAGCTACTCTGGGCTATTTAAAAATCCGGACAAACAAATTTTGGCCCTTCAGTGGGTAAAAAAAACAAACAGCCTTATCCGGGTAATTTTTACCTTATTGATTTTCCTAGTTTGGATTTTGGATTTAGGTTTTCCTGACCAGGCAATTTTTCCAATTCATTCCCTGCTCTATGGGATTGCATTGCTGGTATTGGGACTAAATTATCTCTTCCGTTTAATTTTTAATTTTAAAAATTCAGGTAAAGGAAGAAAGCAATTAGAAATTATTCTAACCCTATTGCTTCCTATTACTGCGGCTATCCAATTTGGTCTACTGGAGAATTTGGATTGGATTCAAGACTACGAATCGCTCCTAATCAATATTTTAATTTTCTTACTTTTTTTTATTGAGCTTAGCCGATTGAGTCTTGGGGTCAATAAAATGTCCCTACACCCCGCGTTAATATTCATTCTTAGTTTCTTATTTGTCATTGGAATTGGCACACTCCTACTCAAACTACCAAACGCTACTGTTCAGGGAATTAGTTGGATAGATGCTTTTTTTACGGCTACCTCTGCGGTATGTGTGACCGGGTTAATTGTTGTAGACACCGCTACCGCATTTACAGGACTGGGACAAACCATCCTACTTATCCTGTTTCAATTGGGCGGTTTGGGTGTAATGACCTTTACGAGTTTCTTTGGTTTCTTTTTTAAAGGGGGACAATCTCTTCAAAGCCAGCTGTTTATTAAAGATTACATCAACGAAGATAATATTGGAAAAATTGGCTCTACTTTAATAAAGATCATCCTTTTTACAATCATTTTTGAACTAGTCATAGGAGTTGCAGTCTACTTTTTGATTGATGGGAGTCTTTTTACATCTACTGCGGACAGACTCTTCTTTTCTTTTTTTCATTCCGTTTCTGCATTTTGCAATGCAGGGTTTTCAACATTAAGTAATGGACTGTATGAGATTGGCTTTCAAACCGCCTATCATGTGCATCTTGTATTGGCTATTTCCATCATTGTAGGTGGCATAGGATTTCCTGTAATTGTTTCTTACGCCCAAATGGCAAAACGTGTAATTGGAAATTGGGTAAATGTTTGGACCAGTAAAGATTCGTTTTATCACCATACCCCTAGAGTGTTTAACATCAATACTCGTTTAACTACCACAAGTACGTTTATCTTATTAACGCTAGGATTTATCACCTATTGGATTTTTGAAGGAGACAATACCCTAGCAGGTCTGGAAGGGTATCCAAAGTTTGTAACGGCCTTTTTTGGAGCCGTTACACCAAGAACTGCAGGATTTAATACAGTAGATTTGACAGCACTAGCTCTACCTACCCTATTAATTTATCTGATTTTGATGTGGATTGGTGCATCTCCCGGCTCTACGGGTGGGGGATTAAAAACCACCACTTTTGCTGTAGCAGTTCTAAATGCCATCAGTATTGCAAAAGGTAAGGACCGAGTAGAAGTATTTAATCGACAAATTGATCCAGAAACAGTACGCAAAGCCTTTGCAGTGATGCTACTTTCATTTATTGTGATTGGATTAGGAGTGTTCCTAGTGCTATTTCTCAACCCTGATTTAAAAATTTTGGAGGTAGCCTTTGAAATATTCTCAGCATTTTCAACAGTGGGATTAAGTTTAGGGATCACTGCCCAGCTAAGCGAAGCTTCTAAAATAGTAGTTGCTCTAATTATGTTTTTAGGAAGAGTGGGTACCCTCACAGTATTGGTTGCATTTATTCGAAAAACCCGTTCTTTGCGCTACAAATATCCGCAAGAAGGGGTATTTATCTCTTAACAACGTCTAGATATGAAATACATCATTGTAGGAATGGGAAATTTTGGTGGCTTTCTTGCTACACGCCTTACTGAAATGGGACACGAAGTAGTTGGTGTGGATTACAGTGAAGTGAAAATTGAACAAATCAAGGATAAAATCACGCATGCCATTCACATGGATGCAACGGATTCTGCTACAGTCAAGACCTTACCTTACAAGGATTGTGATGCAGTAATCATTACAATTGGAGAAAATGTTGGCGCCTCCATCATGGTAACAGCGATCTTCAAGCAATTAAATGTGGAACGACTAATAAGTCGATCTATCAACGATGTACACGAAACAGTAATCAAAGCTATCGGCGTATCTGAAATCGTTCACCCAGAGGAGGATTCGGCAGAGCGAATGGCTAAGCGCCTCCAAATGAAGAATGTGTTAGATTCTTTGGACCTTTCCGACGATTACAATGTAATTGAAGTGAAAACGCCAGAGCGCTATGTAGGGATGACCTTGGAAGAAACGAATCTTAGAAAAGAATACAAGGTGACTGTGATTACCATCATCCACGAGATAGAGCGCACTAATATGCTTGGTAAAAAATCCATTATCAAAAAAGTAGTTGGAGTAGTGAATGGCGATACCCAAATTCAAGCAGGTGATATTTTGGTTCTTTTTGGGCTAACCAAAGATATCCAACGAATTCTTGAAATGTAATTCTTTTTTGAATCTCATTCTTAACCTGCCTTTTTTGATGCAATTGGAACTATAGTTTCAAAAAGAGACTTTTTTGGATGTAAACTGCACCATGAACTCTGTTCCTACCAAAAGCCAAAAGCAAACTTTCCCAGTTACAGGGATGACTTGTTCAGCATGCGCTTCCAGCGTGGAAACAATCCTGATGCATACAGAAGGGATTGAGAAAGCCCAAGTCAATTACGCTACTAGTACCTTATCAGTTACCTGGGACGAACGCATCTCAGCAGAAGGGATAAATGACGTGCTAAAAGAAGTGGGTTATGGCTTGGTAATTAGCCTTAAAGACAGTTCTGAATCGGTAGCTGCAATACAAGAAGAAAATTACCAACATCTTAAAAAGCAAACGATTGGTGCTGCTTTTGCTACCCTTCCTATACTCATCCTAGGAATGTTTTTTATGGATTGGGTCCCGGGAAGATGGATAAGTTTACTCCTTTCCATCCCTGTTCTATTTTATTTTGGTAGACATTTTTACAGTAAAGCAATTGCACTTGCCAAACATGGTCAAGCCAATATGGATACATTGGTTGCCATGAGTACTTTCATTGCCTTTTTATTTTCAACTTTCTCTACGCTTTTTCCAGATTTCTGGCAAAGCAAAGAAATTCATCCGCCTATTTACTTTGAGAGTGCTGCTGTAATTTTAGTCTTTGTTTCTTTGGGCAAAATGCTGGAAGAGCGTGCAAAAACTAAAACTGGAACTGCCTTAAAAAAACTAATCGGGTTGCAACCAAAGTTTCTGATACGAATAGTTGATGGCTTGCATGAAGAAATAAAACTCGAGGAGGTACAAATTGGAGATATAATCTTGGTAAAGCCTGGAGAAAAAATTCCTGTAGATGGCCAAGTGCTTCAAGGTCAAAGTTACCTAGATGAAAGTATGTTAAGTGGAGAATACCTTCCTGTAGCTAAATCCCCTGGTGACTCTGTTTTTGCAGGCACTCTCAATCAGAATGGAAGTCTAGAGATTGGTGCAAAAAAAATAGGGAATACTACTCTACTAGCTCAAATCATCCATCGCGTACAAGAAGCTCAAGGCAGTAAAGCTCCCGTACAACGGCTAGTGGATACAATTTCTGCGGTTTTTGTACCCACAGTTCTTGGGATTTCCATTCTTACCTTTGCCATTTGGATGATTTTTGGAGGAGATAATGCCCTACACTTTGGAGTCCTTTCAGCAGTATCTGTATTAGTCATTGCCTGTCCTTGTGCCCTAGGTCTAGCCACCCCAACTGCGCTAATGGTAGGTATGGGTAAAGGTGCCGAGCAACAAATCCTCATTCGTGATGCAGAAAGCCTTGAGCTTGGCCACCAAGTCACTGCTATTGTCCTTGACAAAACAGGTACCCTTACCCTTGGCAAACCTAAAGTCAGTGGTTATTGGGAAAACGGAACGGAAAGTGGATTGGACAGTAAATCAATTGAAAGTATTCTTATTGCGTTGGAGAAAAATTCTACACATCCGCTGGCCGAAGCAGTGGTTGCCTTTTTTGTTAATAAGCGTTTACCAAACTATTTAGTTTCGAATTTTGAAAACATACCTGGAGTAGGAATTAAGGGAGAGATTGAAGGACAAACCTATTATTTAGGGACCAAAAAGTGGATTCAAACACTTGAAATCCCTATTTCTCCTGAAATGGAAGCAATAGAAAAAGAAAGCCTACAAAAAGCGCAAACATTGATTTGGTTGAGCAATCAATCACAAGTATTGGCTGTTCTTGGACTTGAGGACCAGGTGAAGCAAAATGCCCAAAAAGTAGTAAGGGAATTAAAGGATATGGGGATCGACGTAATCCTACTTACAGGTGATCAAAATGCTCCAGCCAAGGTAGTAGCAGACCTGGTGGGAATTACCCAATACCAAGCTGAATGTCTTCCAGCAGATAAATCCAAGTTCATCCAAAACCTACAACATCAAGGGAAGGTAGTGGCCATGGTGGGTGATGGAATCAACGATGCAGAAGCCTTGGCACAAGCAGATGTAAGTATTGCGATGGGTATGGGTTCTGATATTGCCTTAGATGTGGCTAAAATGACGCTAATGAATTCGGATCTAGCCAAAATCCCACAAGCTCTTCGACTTTCAAGGTTAACCGTTCATGGAATTAGGCAAAATCTATTTTGGGCTTTTGTTTACAACTTAATTGGAATTCCAATCGCTGCTGGACTACTTTTTCCCTTATTTGGGTTTTTGTTAGACCCCATGATTGCCAGTGCAGCTATGGCCTTGAGTTCCCTTTCTGTAGTGGGAAATAGCTTACGATTAAAAACAAAAAATTTGGATGGAATCTAGTTTTTAATTCGGTTAAAAAATTATTTAAACTAGAAATACAATTAAACAAACTCAATAGGCTATAAATCAATTTACTAAAAATGAAAAAATATACCTTTTCGACCAATATTCAGTGCAGCAATTGCTTGTCCAAAGTAAGTCCTAAACTAAATGAGCAGGTCGGTATTCATACCTGGCAAGTAGACTTACAGGATCCGAGTCGAACACTCACTGTGGAAACCGAATCACTAGCCCCGGAGGACATCCGAAAGGCGGTTTTGAAGGCAGGATTTCTAGCAACTGAAATTTAATTGTTTCTACACCGAATTCATATTCAAGAACTTAAGGCATTTGAAAATCAAGTGGAGGTGAAACAATAAGTACAATTTATCCGTATGTTTGTCGTATGAAATCGAGTGTATCCATTTTGTTAGCGTTTCTACTGCTATTTTCCACTGTGGGAATGGCAAAGACCACGCATTGGTGCATGGGCCACGAGATGGATTCTAAAATAGGTTTTGGCGAGAAGCACTTGAACTGTGGAATGGAACTTCCAACTGAGGATTCAACTTCAGATGACCCATCAAGTTGCTGCGAAAACAAAACGCAGCACCTCCAAGTAGATGATGATTTTCAAATCAGCCAGGCTGAAATTCAACTTAGCCATTCCTTTATTCTTCCTTTTCTTCAGGTTTTTATTTTTAAAGCAGACTTTTTTGGTATTCAGGAGGTTGATTTTCCTTCCGAATATAGCCCACCAATTCCCAAACGGGATTTTCAACTGCTTTACCAATCCTTCTTGATTTAATTCCAAGGCAAGCTTGTCTCAAGCTTTTTGTGAATCTACTGTGGCTCTAAGCCTCAGGAAATTTTCATTTATACCCTGGAATCATGATCAATCGAATAATTCGTTTCTTCTTAGAAAATAAGCTCATTACTATCCTCTTTTTCCTGCTTTTTGTAGGCTGGGGATTAGCTACTGCTCCTTTCAATTGGGACTTTGGAAGTTTTCCGCGCGACCCAGTACCGGTAGATGCCATTCCTGACATCGGAGAAAATCAGCAGATTGTGTTCACCGAGTGGATGGGACGCTCCCCCCAAGACGTAGAGGATCAAATCACCTACCCTCTTACGACCTCCTTGCTTGGCTTACCCGGCGTGAAGAGTGTGCGCTCAAACTCTGCCTTCGGATTTTCAAGCATCTACATCATTTTTGAAGAAGACATCGAGTTTTACTGGAGCCGCTCCCGTGTGCTCGAAAAGCTGAATTCACTTCCATCCGGATTGCTTCCCGAAGGTGTGCAGCCCAAACTGGGACCAGACGCAACAGCACTTGGCCAGGTATATTGGTACACCCTTGAAGGCCGTGATGAAGATGGCAACCCTAGTGGCGGATGGAATCCCGAAGAGCTACGAACCATTCAAGACTACTACGTTCGCTATGCACTCACAGCAGTGAAAGGCGTGGCTGAAGTAGCCTCTGTTGGTGGCTATATAAAAGAATACCAAATCGATGTGGATCCAGCAGCACTAAAGGCCTATAAAGTAAGCCTCATGGAGGTGATGGAGGCTGTACGTAAGTCTAACTTAGACGTATCGGCCAATTCCATCGAAATCAATAAAGTAGACTACTATATCCGCGGACTTGGCTACATCGAAGAGTTAACTGACTTGGATAAAGCCGTAGTCAAAGTCACCAATAACGTTCCTATCCGCATCCAAGATATAGCTCGGGTGAATATCGGTCCACAACCTCGAAACATGTCTGGTATCTTGGATAAAGGCGGTGCAGAAGCAGTGGGAGGGGTAGTCATTGCGCGCTTTGGAGACAATCCGCTACAGGTCATTGAAGGAGTAAAGAAGGAAATTGAAAAGCTTTCTGTCGGTCTTCCAAGCAAAACCCTGGCAGATGGCACTGTATCTAAGCTAACCCTAGTACCCTTCTACGATCGTTCGGGGTTGATTTATGAGACCTTAAATACGCTCTACGAAGCCATCAACCTACAGATCTTGGTAACCATTTTAGTGATCCTATTTATG
>Ga0181606_10000611_pt1 | contig 29601 bp, 30 predicted proteins | sample 041ome_10_FD_132994 | JGI IMG/M metagenome (GOLD analysis project Ga0181606, IMG submission 132994) | Coastal salt marsh microbial communities from the Groves Creek Marsh, Skidaway Island, Georgia - 041412US metaG (megahit assembly) | ecosystem: Environmental > Aquatic > Marine > Intertidal... | reverse complement strand
GGAATACCTGGATGTTCCGGCGTTCCTGCGCCGTCAGGCGGACTAGTCGACGATTGTAGGTACTTTGTGCTTCGACATTGTTGTCAGAAGCCCGGGGTTTATGGTGCATTAAAATGCCCATAACTCTTTGGCTGTTTACATATCGGTCACAGGATGACATGGCGCTTGTCATCTTGTGATCTGGTTTGCAGTGCATAGGTATCTGCCTGTCAAATAGCTGTCAATTTAAAGGCCACTTGCTTAGAATGTTCGCTTTGTTTCACAACTACTTAGAGGGCATGCTTAAGGATGATCCGTCAACGAACACTTAAGAATGTGATTCGTGCAACAGGTGTTGGTTTGCACACCGGTCAAAAAATTCGTCTGACTCTATCCCCAGCCCCTGTAGATCATGGCATTGTCTTTCGGCGAGTAGACCTTGATCCGGCTGTTGAAATCGTCGCTCATGCCCATCAGGTGGGAGATACCACCTTGTCTACATCCCTGGGTACTGGAGATGTACGCGTATCCACAGTTGAACATTTGCTCTCTGCCATGGCTGGTATCGGCATCGATAATGCCATCATTGATGTTGATGGACCTGAAGTCCCCCTAATGGACGGTAGTGCTGGTCCATTTGTATTCTTGCTGCAATCAGCAGGAATAAGAGACCAGGACGCGCCTAAAAAATTCATCCGGATTATTCGCGAGATAGAAGTTAGGGATGGCGATAAGGTTGCCAGCTTTAGACCTTTTAATGGTTTCAAGGTTGCTTTTTCCATCGATTTTGATCATCCGGTCTTCCGTGACAAACCGCTGCAAGCTGAGATTGATTTTTCTACCACATCCTATGTAAAAGAGGTCAGTAGGGCCCGAACATTTGGATTTGTTCACGAATTTGAATATATGCGTTCGCGTGGATTGGCTAGAGGTGCTAGTGTAGATAACGCTATTGCCGTCGATGAGTTCAGTATTCTCAATGAATATGGCCTTCGGTACGAGGATGAATTTGTGAAGCACAAAATTTTGGATGCCATTGGTGACCTTTACCTTTTGGGGAATAGCCTCATTGGGGAATTTCGTGCGCACAAGTCTGGACACGCGTTGAATAACATTTTGTTGCGTGAATTGATTGCCAATGAAGATGCTTGGGAAGTCGTTACTTTTGACAATATAGAAGATGCTCCCATTTCCTACATTCAGCCAGTTCTCGGGGCGGCATAACCCGTTTTCGGGAATCGCTTTATGAAGATCATTTTAATCAAAGGGATAGAGGGTCGTTCCAGCGCGATATCCGTGCCTACCTGGGCGCGTGTAGCTATTTCTTGTTGCTTGCTCGGATTACCCATGGGCGTTGGCTTTTGGTTGGGCGCCGAGTTCAGTAAAAGCGAAACGCACTTTTTTGATCAGGTGGCGGAAGCACTTGAGGCCGATATGGCCGAGCAACAACAAGCAGTTGTTGATACCAAGGAAGTAGCTGAACAACGCTTGCAGGCAATGACGTTGAGGCTTGCCCAGATGCAAGCCAAACTATCCCGGCTTGAAGCGCTGGGTGAACTTTTGACCTCGAAAGCAGAGCTGGAAGACGGCGAGTTCGATTTCAGTTCAGCCCCAGCGCTTGGTGGCCCTAGCGAGGGCACATACAGTCGGGTGTCTTCCGAGGGTGAAACACTCTCAATGCTTGAAGAGCTTGGTTTTAAACTGGAGGATAGAGCCCTTCAATTGGATATGATGGCTGAACTTATTCAGGATCGTCATATTACGCGCCAAAACTCCCCTTCAGGTTTGCCCGCCTCTAACGGATGGGTATCCTCGAATTACGGAATGAGAGCCGACCCCTTTAATGGACAGCAAGCCTGGCATAATGGGGTAGATATTGCAGGTAAGGCTGGCTCCGATGTTCTCGCTGTCGCTGCTGGAGTAGTGACGTTTGCGGGCGATCGTTATGGCTATGGACAACTGGTAGAAATCACCCATGAAAACGGCTATGTCACACGATATGGTCATAATTCCGAGATACACGTAGAGTTGGGTGAAATTGTAAATAAAGGTCAGGTACTGGCCGCCATGGGTACAACAGGCCGATCTACTGGGCCCCATATTCATTTTGAAGTTTACAAAAACGGCCGTTCGGTCGATCCAGCTAGCTATATACGCCGCACCATTCGCTAATTTAAAATCCCGCCCCTTTTGGTCAGATCCTTAACGGTTCTCTGTCCGCCTCGCATTTGATTATCTGGCTATATTAGCCAAACCCTTAAAAAAAGAGAGAAATACCAGCCATGTTTGGGCTTATCAGAAAAATTTTTGGAACCCAGAACGACCGGGAATTAAAACGTATGGGCAAGCTCGTAGACCAGATAAATGGTCTCGAGCAAGAAATGGAAGCCAAATCCGACAATGAACTTCGCCAGATAACGCAGGAGCTGAAAGATAAATTATCAGCCGGTGCCAAGTTGGACGATTTGTTGGTAGAAGCATTTTCAGCGGTTCGTGAAGCGAGTAAGCGGTCGCTAGGATTGCGTCATTTTGATGTGCAAATGATGGGCGGTATCGCTTTACATGAAGGCAATATTTCAGAGATGCGCACGGGTGAGGGTAAAACACTGGTCTCCACTCTTGCCTCCTATCTCAATGCGCTCTCTGGCGAGGGAGTGCATGTTGTGACAGTGAATGACTATCTGGCCCGCCGTGACGCCCACTGGATGGGGCCTATATTCAGTAAATTGGGAATGAGCGTAGGGATTATCCAGTCTTCAGGAGCGCTAGGTCCGGATAACACGTCATTTTTATATGACGAGGAGCATCAAAGCCAGATCCCTAACTTTCAGCACTTAAAACCCTGTACTCGTCGGGAAGCCTATGCAGCCGATATCACTTACGGAACAAATAACGAATTCGGCTTTGACTTTCTGCGTGACAACATGGTTTTTCGTCTGGAGCAGCGTACTCAGCGCGGCCAAAACTTTGCCATTGTGGATGAGGTGGATTCCATCCTGATTGATGAAGCTAGAACCCCACTGGTTATTTCTGGTCCTGCGGAAGATAGCTCAAGGATGTACCAGGAAATTAACCAGATAGTGCCTTTTTTGTCTGAACATATAGAGTCGGAAGAAGGCCAAGAAGCAGAAGAGCCGGGCGACTTTATTGTCGACGAAAAAATGCGATCAATTGAGCTAACGGAGGAGGGGCATAACCGAGTAGAAAAGATTCTTGAAGAAAGGAATCTAATTGCTCCTGAGCAAAGCCTGTATTCAGCGCAGAATTTGGGTCTGCTACACCACGTTCATACGGCCCTTAAGGCGCATCACCTGAATAAGCGAGACGTTGAATATATCGTGCAAGGCGATCAGGTAATCCTGATTGACCAGCATACAGGTCGAACTATGCCCGGACGGCGGATGGGCGAAGGGCTGCATCAAGCGATCGAGGCTAAAGAAGGACTGGCTATCCAGAACGAAAGCCAGACCTTGGCTTCAACGACATTCCAGAATTTCTTCCGTACCTATAAAAAATTATCTGGTATGACGGGAACGGCTGATACAGAAGCGGTGGAATTCCAGCAGATTTATGGTCTTCAAGTGGTGGTTATTCCCACCAACAAGCCGACGGTGCGAAAAGACCTTAATGATTTGATCTATCTGAGTCAGCAAGAGAAGTACGAAGCAGTTGTGCGCGACATCAAGGAATATGTCGAAAAGGGTGCGCCCGTTCTGGTGGGCACTATTTCAGTAGAATCATCTGAATATGTTTCAAATATTCTCAAAAAAGAAGGGATAAAGCATGAAGTGCTAAATGCCAAGTACCATGAAAAAGAGGCGCAGATCGTCGCCAATGCAGGTCTTCCAGGTGCGGTAACTATTGCCACTAATATGGCTGGCCGTGGTACGGACATTGTCCTGGGTGGTAACCCTGATGCAGAAATCAATGCATTGAAGAAGGCGGATGACAAAAAAATAGCAAAAATTAGAGAAGACTGGAAAATTCGACATGAGCAGGTTCTGGAAGCTGGAGGCCTGCATATCATTGGTACAGAGCGACATGAATCCCGTCGAATTGATAATCAGTTACGAGGTCGGGCCGGTCGACAGGGCGACCCAGGTTTAACTCGTTTCTACTTGTCTATGGAAGACAGTCTGATGCGACTATTCGCCTCTGAGCGCGTGAGGGGAATGATGCAGGCGATTGGCATGGAACATGGTGAGGCAATTGAGCACCGAATGGTGACCAATTCAATTGAAAAAGCCCAGCGTAAGGTGGAAGGTCGAAACTTTGATATTCGCAAGCAGTTGCTTGAGTACGATGATGTGGCTAACGATCAGCGTTTGGTTGTTTATGGTCAACGTAATGAGCTGCTTGAAAGTGAAGATATCTCGGATACCCTTGCCGCGATGCGAGCTGAAGTTGTCCATCAGGTGGTTAGTAAATACATGCCGCCAGGTAGCCTTGAAGATATGTGGTCACTGGATGATCTGGAACAAGAACTGCAGCTTGACTTTAAATTGCCCGTAGAAGGGATTAAAGAGTGGGTGCTCTCGGATAAATCAGTTGATACTGCCGCCGTAGAAGAAAAAGTTTTGTCGGAAATGCAGGAAGCCTATGACAAGAAAATGGAAAAGTTGCCTGAAGAAGCCCTGCATCGTCTGGAAAGCGATCTGATGCTTCAAACCCTTGATCGAATGTGGAAAGACCATCTGGCAACGATGGATTACCTTCGAGCAGGTATAGGGTTGCGTGGGTATGGTGGTCGAAATCCCAAGCAGGAATACAAGCGAGAGTCATTTGAACTATTTTCCAGCATGATGGAAAGAGTTAGATTTGAAGCCGTTCGTATTCTTTCTCGGGTCGAGATCGCTAGTCCGGAAGAGATTGAACAAATGCGTAAAGCCCGGGCAGAACAAGAAATTCGTGCACGCGAAGCTATGTCCATGAAGCATGCATCCGCGAGTTCTCTGGACGGAGGTGGGGCAAAACAGCTGAGGCAAGCCCAAAAGGTTGAAACATTTATTCGCGAAGAAGAGAAAGTAGGGCGTAACAATCCCTGCCCATGCGGGTCAGGCAAAAAATATAAGCAATGCTGCGGATCGCTTACGTAAATCTTTCTACTAAGTTTGCTGTCAGATATAAGTGATATAGGTATCTGATTCTTTACTAAATTGTGGCGCATGAGTTTTATGATGGACGCCGTAAAAACATTCAGGAAACAGCATGGCTGTTGGTGATATTAAGACCCCTCATTTGCCACCCGTAAGTGGCATTCGCCTGTCATCCGTGGATGCGGGTATTCGTTATGCTGGCCGCGAGGATTTGGTGCTTATAGAGTTATCAGAAGGGAGCTCAGTGGCGGGATGCTTCACTCGAAATTTATACAAAGCGGCTCCAGTCATTGTTAGCCAAAAACACTTGGCGAGTGCGCATACAAGATATTTGCTGATTAATTCCGGCAATGCCAATGCCTGCACAGGCTTGCAAGGCATGGACGATGCATATAACTCCTGCAAACAAGTCGCTGAGCTGGCAAATGTTCCCATTGAATCAGTGCTGCCGTTTTCAACAGGAGTTATCGGTATGCCCATGAATATGAACGCAGTGGAAAAGGGTGTTCCCCGGGCTTTCGAAAACCTGAGTGAAGAAAATTGGGAATCCGTTGCCAAGGCAATCATGACAACCGATACTTTCGCAAAAATGGTCACCAGGGAAATCGAAATTGATGGCGTCAAAGTACGCATAAATGGCATAGCCAAGGGCGCTGGAATGATTCGCCCTGATATGGCGACTATGCTTGCCTATGTATTTACCGACGCCTATGTCCAAAAGGAAACCTTACAAAATATTTGTTCTTTGGCGACGGATAAATCGTTTAACCGGGTGACAGTAGATGGCGATACATCTACCAATGACTCGATTATATTAGCCGCTACGGGCAAGGCGGAGATGCCTTTGATCGATAGCGTTGAGTCCAGTCAGGGGCAGTTACTCGCCAAATCAGTAATTGATGTGTTTAAAGAGCTGGCCCAACTTCTGGTGCGGGATGGCGAGGGTGCAACCAAATTTGTCACCATAGTTGTGGATAATGGTGCCGACACGGATGACTGCTTGAAGGTGGCTTATAGTATTGCCCATTCACCACTCGTTAAGACAGCCATGTTTGCCAGCGATCCCAATTGGGGAAGGCTGGTTGCGGCAATTGGTCGTTCGGGTGTTGAACAATTAGATGTTTCCAACGTTCGAGTTTGGCTTGATGATTTGCTTATAGTTGAAGATGCTGGAGTTGCTTCCGGATATAGGGAAGAACTGGGACAGCAAGTTTTCGACCAAGCTGAGTTCACCATTCGTATTGATCTGGGAATGGGGAATTGCAGCGAAACAATCTGGACCTGTGACCTATCACATGAGTACGTCAGTATTAATGCCGACTACCGTTCATAGCTATTTATACCCATTATGGTTAGCTCGCCTGCCTAGATTGTCGTCCCATTCAATCAGATAGAAATCCATGTGCCTGAAAGACATAAATCAACCCACTCGTGTTGCGGTCGGTGTCATTATGAGAGAAGAGCATATTTGTATCTCTTTGAGACCAAAGCATGTTCATAAAGGAGGGTTGTGGGAGTTTCCTGGCGGAAAAATCAGTGAAGGGGAGTCTGTTGCGGCTGCACTGACCAGGGAGTTGTCTGAAGAGTTAGGTATTGAGGTTGTGGTTACTCGCCCGCTTATTCAGGTGCCATGGGATTACCCGGAAAAAAGTGTGTATCTTGAAGTTTTATTAGTGACAGAATTCAATGGTGAACCGCTAGGGAAGGAAGGGCAGGAAGTTCGCTGGGTATCACTCAACGATCTTTCGAATTATCAATTCCCTGAAGCGAATAAGCCGATAATTGATGCTTTGTCTATCTAGTTTTTTGGGTGCCGGCTAAATTTAAATAGTCTTGATGCAGCTTCTCCAACTGGTTTTGCATTGCCTTCATAGATCCATCATTTAAGACAATGTCATCTGCAATTTTTTGACGTTGTTCGCGAGTTGCCTGTGCCTCGATGATTCGGTCTATTTGCTGTTCTGACTGATTTCCTCGACTTAGTGCTCGTTCCTTCTGGAGGGTTTCCGAACAATCAATCAGCAATACCCTATCAACCGTTGATGAAAGCTGGTTTTCAACGAGAAGGGGAATCTCAATAACAACATAGCTGGACTTTGCTGTATCCACTTGCCTATGTTGTTCTTCGCGTATCAGCGGATGAAGTAAATCTTCCAGCCACTTTTTCTCACCCGCTTCCAGAAAGATAATTTCGGCCAGTTTTTGTCGGTCCAGATGCCCTTTGCTGTCCAGGATTTGATCACCATAACGCTTCAGAATTTGTGTCAGTGCGGGAGAGCCTTGAGCGACAATTTTTCTGGCGATCTGGTCGAGATCTATGACAGTAACGCCCTGATCAACAAAGAAAGATGCCGCACTACTTTTTCCGCTTCCTATACCGCCAGTCAGACCAATGCGGAGCATTGCGATTAACCCATGGGGAAAAGCATTGGTGCAGCTGCAGAAATCTCAGGTCCATACATAAAGGCAAGCCAGCCTCCGAGGGCAAGATATGGCCCAAAGGCTATGGGGACTCTTCGATCGAGGGCAAAGAAAATCATCATTAGCACAGCGACCAGAACCCCTGAGGCGGAAGAAACCAATATGATCATTGGCAAGGATTGCCAGCCCATCCATGCGCCCAGCGCGGCCAACAGCTTGAAATCACCAAAACCCATTCCTTCTTTACCTGTAGCCAGTTTAAAAGCCCAAAAGACTGTCCAGAGACTCATATAGCCAACAATTGCCCCCCAAAGAGCCGACTGGATGTCGGTATAAGCGCCAAATGAGTTGGCAATCAATCCAAGCCAGAGAAGTGGTAGGCAAATTCCATCGGGAAGCAGTTGGGTATCAAGATCAATACCTGTCAAAGCAATAAGGGACCAGGTAAAGATCAGTGCGCCCAGACATTGCCAACCAAGACCAAATTTAATGACCACAAGCAAGGTGAGAGCGGCAGTAAGGATTTCAAATATCGGGTAGCGAATACTTATGGCTGTTTTGCAGCTGGAACATTTTCCACCAAGGATCAGGTAGCTAATAACCGGAATATTTTGCCATGCGTGGATGGGTGCCTCACAGCTTGGGCAGTGAGAACCCGGCCAAACGATGGAATAGTGCGCTGAGTTATCTTGAGGAGGTGTGATCTCCAAATAATCGTAGCACTCAGCGCGCCATTTTTTGTCCAGAGAAATAGGCGTGCGGTGAATTACGACGTTTAAAAAGCTACCTATAAGAAGCCCAAAAATAACCGTCAGCACACAGAGAGGCCAACCTTCTAGGAGTAAATGCATAATATAAATGGGTCTGAGGCTACATTACTGCGCCGAGCTGGAAGATAGGCAGATACATGGCAATAAGTATCCCACCAACCAACACAGCCAGCACGGACATAATAAACGGCTCTAGCATGGCCGTGAGATTGTCAACGGCATCATCTACAGCGTCCTCATAGTGAGTGGCTACTCGTTCTAACATATCGTCTAGTGCCCCGGATTCCTCGCCGATGGAGGTCATTTGGAGCGCTAAAGGTGGAAACAAGCCAGAACTTCTCATAGCGACATTCAGTGGCGTACCTCCGGTAACATCTTCCTGGATTTTGTTTATACCGTTCTCATAAATAACATTGCCTGCAGCGCCTGCGACACTATCGAGAGCTTCAACCAAAGGCACACCAGCGGCAAAGGTTGTTGAAAGTGTTCGGGCAAATCGGGCGATAACCCCGTTATAGAGAATATCTCCAATTACAGGCATCTTAATTATGTTTCCATCCACTAAGGCAACGTACTTTTTGGACTTAATGGTTAACTGTTTATGCATAAACCCTAATCCAAAAACGCCAGCGACATAGAGATACCAGGTAGCTTGTAAAGATTCTGAAATTCCTAATACAAAAAGGGTGAATGCGGGAAGTTCGGCACCAAAACTACTAAAAGTTGTGGCAAATTGAGGGACTACTTTTACCAGCAAAATGCCAGTACATATACAGGCAATAACTAGCACAGCAATAGGATAGGAAAGAGCTTTCTTGATTTTTTTCTTAAGTTCTTCCGCTTTTTCCTTGTAGGTTGCCACCCTGGCTAAAAGTGTCTCTAGTGCGCCTGCCTGCTCGCCTGCTTCGATAAGGCTGCAGTAAAGGTTGTCAAAATATTCTGGGTGTTTTACGAGCGCCGAAGCAAAGGGGGTTCCCGAAGCGACTTCCTCCTCAATTTCCTTAACCAGCCTCTCTAGATTTGGATGTTTGAGCCCTTCAGCTACCATGCCCAGGGCTTGAACAAGCGGAACACCCGCTCGCAGCATAGTGGCCATCTGGCGTGTGAAAATAGCAATGTCAGCATTAGTGATTTTCTTTCCGCCTCCACCAAAAAGCGGCTGGGGCTTGCGTTTGAAATTAGTGACGACAACACCTTGACGTCTGAGCTGGGTCTTGAGTATCGTCGGGTTGTCCCCGGTGACTTCTCCTTGGGCTTTTTGTCCTTTCTTGGTGCCTTTCCAGACGTAGGTAATTTCTTTGGCGGCCATAGTAGTTAGTCTGTAGTTACCCTTCTAGCTTCTGCGAGGCTGATTTCGCCCATTGCTACTTTTCTAAGTGCGGATCTTCGCAGGCTATTGAAACCCTGTGAAGCGGATAACTTCGCAATTTCAATAGAATTACCCCCTTCCATGATCAATTTGGCAATCTCAGGGGTAATTTTCATCACTTCATATATACCGGTACGACCCTTTTGCCCTTTTCCCTTGCATTCAGAACAGCCCACAGGCTCCATGACCTGAACTTCGTCCTTGGGAATGCCACAATCCAGAAGCCCTTCTTCCTTGAGCACTTTTTCGGGTATATCCGCCGGTTTTTTACAAGCCGAACACAGACGACGCCCCAGACGCTGGGCAATGATCAGGCTGCATGATGAGGCGACGCTGAAAGCAGGTACTCCCATGTTTAAAAGCCGGGTTAGGGTTTCAGGAGCACTATTTGTGTGAAGCGTGGAAAGAACCAAGTGACCCGTCTGGGCTGCCTTGATGGCAATCTCAGCAGTTTCCAGATCCCGAATCTCACCAACCATCACGATATCAGGATCCTGACGCAGGAAGGATCTAAGAGCCTCAGCAAATGTAAGTCCAACCTTGGCATCAACGTGAACCTGGTTTATCCCTTCCAGATTAATCTCAACAGGATCCTCGGCAGTGGAGATGTTTGTCTCTTCGGTATTCAGGATGTTCAGCCCGGTATAAAGTGAAACTGTTTTACCACTACCCGTTGGGCCGGTGATCAGGATCATGCCTTGCGGTTGATGCAGGGCATCCATGTATAGCTCTCTCTGATGGTCTTCATATCCAAGCGCTTCAATACCCATCTGTGCAGATGTGGGATCGAGAATACGGAGTACGACTTTTTCACCGTAAATAGTGGGAAGGGTGTTTACCCGAAAATCGATAGATTTGTCCTTGGATAGCTTTAACTTTATACGTCCGTCTTGCGGTTTTCGCCGCTCCGAAATGTCCATTTTTGACATCACTTTCAAGCGAGCAGCCAGTCGTGGGCCAAGTTTTACAGGCGGTCGCGTCACTTCGGAAAGAACACCGTCAATCCTTGCTCTTACCCGATAGGATTTTTCATAGGGCTCAAAATGGATATCCGATGCCCCATTACGGATGGTATCTATCAATACTTTGTTAACGAATTTCACAATGGGGGCTTCATCGCCTCCGCCTACCGGGCCTTCATCCTTGCCTGGATCCTCATCGACCGCCTCTATATCAATGTCGCCAAGTTCACCATCATCTCCATCAAGGGAGTCGTTAATGTCGTCTTTCTGGGATTTAAAAAATCGCTCAATAACGTTAGCAAGCTGCTTGGCATCGGCAACAACAGGTTCAATGCTCAGTCCGGTTTGGAACCGGACATCCGTCAGTGCCTGGTGGTCGGTGGGGTTGCTTATCGCGACATATAATTTATTGCCACGCTGTGAAAGGGGAAGAAGGTTGTGCTTTTTTACCAGCTTGGCGTCAACGACTTCCTGAGGGCTAAGCTCTAGGTTGTGTTGTTCCACATCGTAGATTGGTATGGAGTACTCCAGTGAAAAAATCTGGGCGAGTTTTCCGCTGGTGATAAAATTTTCCTCTACCAAGTGCTCAAAGAACGGCTTGCCATTCTCCTTGCTTTGTTCAATAGCAAGCTCAATGGTCTCCGCGGTCATGCCACCTGTATCAGTCAGTCGTCGTTGGATTGCCAAGCTAACCGCTGCATTTGCACTAGCCATGATAATGTCTCGTGAATCTCTCTATCGCGTAATCTATCCTGAAAACCTGCACAGGTAAACGCATACGATGAAGCATATTTAGGATGCAGGACGCTATTTGGTCAAAAATTGTCCGCTAAAGTGACAAATTTTGTCAGTCTTGGCGCTGTGTTTAATATTGTCGTCGAAAAAGATTGAATTTCTTCACATAAATAGGGCCTATTTATGCCGATAACGTTGGCATGCTAATTGCTAGTAAATAATATGCTGTTTTTACGGCGAAAGATTTGCAATATCTAAATAAGAGGACTTAAGTCATGCAAAAGCAAAACCAAAAGGGTTTTACCCTGATCGAATTGATGATCGTGGTTGCTATTATCGGTATTCTTGCCGCAGTAGCGCTCCCCGCGTATCAGAATTACACCAAAAAAGCGAAGTTTGCTGAAGTAACTACCGCCGTTGCCGCAGTAAAAACTGCTGTGACTGTATGTGTTGCTACAGAGGGAACTCTTGCTGCATGTGATACTGCCGGAAGCATCGGTTACCAAATGGAATCTGCGGAAGCAGGTCAATATGTTTCAGACGTAGCATTAGCTGCTAATACAGCTGCTATCACCGCTACTGGTGTTGCTGCAGTTGATGGTGAAACATTTATTTTGACCCCGACGCTTAATACAACCACGGGTGCTTTGACCTGGGTAGAAAGTGGTACTTGCCAGGCAGCTGGACTTTGTTAATTCTTAATTAGCATTGTTTTAAAAAGCCCTGCGCTGCAGGGCTTTTTTATTTCTGGAAGAGCAAAGGGGAGGCGAGCTATATGCGGGGACAAGTAATAATCCTGGCATATGTTGTGGTTTGTGCAGCAATAGTTTTCTGTTATTCGGCAGGTGTACCCGGCTCATTCCTGTTTGATGACATATCCAATATCATCAATGTCCCCGCATTACATCTCGATGAATTGACTCTGGTGGCAATTAAAGAAGCCGCGCTCTCAGGGAATTCCGGCATTCTTAAACGGCCAGTTTCAGTCGTAACTTTCGCACTTAACTATTATTTTTCCGGTCAGTTGGATCCTTACTGGTTTAAGTGGACAAATATCCTCATTCACGTTTTTAACAGTGCACTTGTATACCATTTGGTAGAGCGCATTGTTCGACTATATACCGCTAATAGCGAACTCTCATTTTTCAAGCCTGATGCAAGAAAATTTGCACTTGTGGTAGCCGCGTTATGGGCGCTGCATCCGCTCCATGTCAGTACAGTACTTTACATAGTTCAACGCATGACCATGTTGTCAGCAACTTTCTCGTTAATTGCAATGATTATGTATCTAAAGACGAGAATAGCTTTAATCCAGGGTGATACTAAGTATTTGGGTTATATGGTAGCTATGGCAGCGGCGATCATTCTCGGAATTTTTTCCAAGGAGAATGCCGCACTTACCGCTCTATATATTGTTGCCATTGAAGGATTTCTTTTTCGATTTTCTATAAGAAGTGTTGTGGAAAAGCGCTTCATATATGGCTTTTTTGGTATAGGGATTATTTTTCCGGCAGCCTTGGTTCTGCTGTACACGGCTTTATTCCCTGAATGGATTTTAGATGGCTATGCAAATAGAGAGTTCACCGTTTACGAGAGATTGCTCACCCAGGCTCGGATGATATGGGAGTATGTCCAATGGATACTACTTCCAAATGTATCCTCTTACGCAATGCATCATGATGATATCGCTCTTTCCAGAGGGTTCTTTAATCCAGTTTCAACCATATGGGCAATATTGGGTTTGCTTGCAGTCGTTTGTAGCTGTTTCTGGTATTGGAAAAAACTGGGCTTGGTTGCTTTTGGTGTTTTCTTTTTCCTTGTTGGTCATATTATGGAGTCAACAGTCATTGGCCTGGAGTTGGTTTTTGAGCACAGGAATTATTTGCCAAGCCTGGGGCTGATATTGGCTGCAAGTGTGGCTGTTTATCGGATATTTCAGATGGTTCCGACGGAGAGCTACCGTTTTTGTTGTTCACTGGTAGCAGGTGGGATAATTTTAGTGCTCTCATTTTCAACCTTTGTCCGAGCGGACAAATGGAGCGACCCGTTTTATTCATCATTAGTGGATGTTGAAAATCACCCTTACTCGGCCCGGGCTCACCATACATACGCTGTGAATCTCATGTTAAATACCAGTCCGGGAGAAAGTTATGACCGAATAAATCGTAGTTTTTTACGAGCAGCAGAGCTCGATCCTTCTGGCGTGGGGGGGCTTTATGGCAAAGTTTTGTTGGACATAAGTACAAAGAAAATGATTGCCCCGGAATTGATTGAAGAATTTGAACGAAGGTTGTCTGTAACAGCCTATCGTGCCGAGACAATACATTTTTTAAATGATCTAATTGTTCAATGCGAAGTAAATGATTGTGCTCCATACTTTACTGATAGTGACCTTAGACGTCTGCTTACCGCTGCCAGAAACAATCCTAAAAATAGGAAAGTTCGTCCAGTGGATTCCATGCTTCTTTGGGTTCGCTATCTGATTACCCATGAGGGCAATATAGAAGAAGCATATGCCATTCTCAAAGAAGGCATAGCAATTAACCCAGAGAACCCTGCAATAAACTCATATTTATTGGAAATATACGCATTGGGAAAAACGGAAGAAGAAAGACAGCAGTTGCTGGAGATGGTTGTTAATTCCGAGTTTGGACGCCGCAATCCATCTTTCGTCGAACGGTTGGAAAGTCGTATTACTTCTGAGTGAATTGAAAACAGGTAAATCAGGCCATAAAAATTTAGGTGGAGAAGGGAATTTATGCAGTCAATCAGTATTGTCATTCCTGCAAAGAATGAAGAAACCGGGCTGATGCAGATTTTGCCTGAGCTAAGAAAATATTTACCAGACTCGGAAGTATTGGTAGTTAATGATGGTTCAACAGATAAAACGGCGGAAATTGCAGCCGAATTAGGTGCTCGAGTCATAAGTCATCCGTTTTCCATGGGCAATGGAGCGGCTATTAAAACTGGTGCCAGAAATGCCAGCGGAAAGCTTATTTGTTTTATGGATGCGGATGGGCAACATCGCCCTGAAGATATCCCGGCACTTATGGAGAGTCTGGAAAAAGGCTTTGATATGGTAGTTGGGGCAAGAGCAAAATCAGGCCAGGCTGGCGCCCTAAGAGGTTTAGGCAACCGGTTTTATAACTGGTTTTCAAGTTTGATTGTGGGATACCAAATAGAAGATCTTACTTCAGGATTTAGGTTGGTTAAGGCAGCGAAATTTAGGGAGTTTTTATCATTGCTCCCGAATAAGTTTTCTTATCCAACCACGGTGACAATGGCCTTTTTTAGAGCGGGTTACAGTGTTGGTTATGTGCCTATTATCGCTCCTGCCAGACTTGGAGAAAGTCACCTTAATGTTTGGCGAGATGGAATCAGGTTCTTACTTATTATTTTTAAGATAGGTACTTTGTACTCCCCCTTGAAAATTTTTCTTCCTGTCGCTTTTGTGCAATTCCTGTTGGGGTTGGGGTACTACCTGTTTACTTTCGTTACCGACGGTCGTTTTAACAACATGAGTGCGTTGATGTTCACTAGCGCAGTTACGGTATTTCTAATAGGGCTTGTTTCTGAGCAGATCACCAGCCTGGCCTTTAAAGGCACAGGTAATATTGGCGACTAGCTGCTTTAACTAGTTTGGATAGCTTGGACCTGAAAAACTATATTCCAGGCCGCGCCTGGATACGGCAACAATTGTATATCCGGCATCCTGTAACTTATTCAGTGCTTCCTTTGATAGTTCTTTACCAATCAGTCGGTCATGGAATTCAATTAGAAGTTGACCGATAGAATCTGCTGACTGGACGAGGTCATCGATAATTTCATATTCCCCGCCTTCTATATCGATTTTTAGTAAATCGACTTTACTATGTCCCAAAGTTGAAAAGATATCTGAAAGTTTTTTTACCTGCGCGACATGGTGATGTCGGCCCTCGATCGCCTCCAGCATCGAAAATGACACAGAGTGCCCTTGAGGAAGAGCAAAATTAGCCGATCCGGTGTAATTAGCCAGACCATGATCGTGAAAAAAGAATTTATGAGGAAGCTTTTGCTTATGCAGCCACTGTTTTGAGAAAGAGGTTGGATCAAAAGCATGGACTTCGCACCCAAACCTATTTATCAGGTCTAAATCAAAACTAATATTGTTTCCTATTCCTACCGAATATACCACTGATCTATTATTTATGTGGTCTGTAAGTAGACTCCATCTGCCATCTCCTTTTCCGAGTTTTTGAAGCTTGGCAGAGGCTAACTTCTCATCGTTTTCATAGGGTTGTGTGCGCTTAAATAAGAGGTCTAAAAAATCATCCCGGATATTTTCCAGAATTCCAAAACACAATTTGAGGAATAGTTTCGCTTTAAACATTATTAAATTTTAAGCCTCTGGAAAGATCTCTCTGTTGGCTGGATTGTCAGCAAGTAAAACATGGTCGCAACATTCAAGCATTTGAAAAGTCTTCCCGGCAATTACTCTTTGTGCTTTTGGGTTTGTTGAAAAGTGTCCTCCTAAACAAAGAATGGCATTAGACATATACTCAGGCAGTTCTTCATAGGGAATATAATCAATAAACTTAATGTTTGATGGCGCAAGCTGAGTTACCAGATCCTCGTATTTCTTTTTAATTGGCCCGGCTAGAATAAATTGCGCGTGCCCCTCTAAAGACTTTGCCCATTGCAAAATATTCTCTATACCCTGCAAAGGATTTGCTGCTCCGTACCAAAAAATATAGCCGCCACCTTCTGTGGTGTGTTTTTTAAAGAGAGACTTGTTGCAGCTGACGTAAATGACTTCGACATTTCCGGTAAGAAACTCTCGTTCGAAGTATTCTTTATGAGAGTAGGTGTCAACCAATACCACATTTGCTATAGAGCACAAAAAAGTATCGTATTTCTTCAGTAATTTGCCAAAAAATCCACCTGGTTTGAAACGCTTTCGATCATTGCAAAGCGTGTCATAAACTGACACAAAGGCATCAAAAATCAGCTTTTTCCGAGAGCCTAGGATCAACCGAATAAATGGCAGGATTTCATGCCCTCTGAAACCGATAAAAAAGATGTCGTACTGGTTTCTAATTTTAAAAGTTTGAAGTAATAAACGCGCGTAATTCCCGGGATATATGAAGTAGTCGACGTCTGCGTCAACTGTGTTAAAAAGTGCTTTAAGAGTCTCGGTCCGGGTGTATTGAGCAGAATAAGATGATAGATAGGCTATCTTCAAAGGTCTGTCTGAATGATCGCTTGGAGTAATCAGATTTCTTATGATTTTTTCATTATGTATATCCCATTGAGCTCTTTTTGTGTTCGGCGTAACCAAAAAAAATGACCCCAGAAATTCCTCAGCGTTTTCTGCTAATTTTTCTATCTGGTCGAGGCTGCGATTTGGGATTGGGTGGCTCATGGTTTCTTTAATTGGCGGCCTACAGCATATGTAAGCATATCCCCAATGATACTGGCGAGCCTTAGGCTGATGCTAATGGTTATACAGGTTGGGGCATCATAAAAATTAGTAAAAATAGCAAAAGTAGCTGCTTCCCTAACACCTAGTCCAGCAGGCGCACCTGGAAAAATATAGCCTGCCAACCATACAGTGGCATAGAGCACTGTGTTTAAAAGGATGTTGGTTGTCGAATCTTCTGAAAAAAGCAATATATGAATGCTAACCAGTAGGCCATGCATGAAAAAAATGACCAAATAGATGGCCCAGATCTTCAGAGATGTCGATGCACTGAAAGGTTTTAATCTGGTAAATAAATTCGTATTCGTTACTTTTGCAACTAAGTGTAAAAGCCGGATTACAAGTAGCGGGCCTAAAAAGCACAAAACTGAAATCAGCAGAAGATGAATAAAACGAATATCTTCAAAAAATTCTGATTTGGTGTTGGCGGCTTCAAAAAGTAAAAAGGTTATGCCCGTCAGGATTGTTGCAATAAATATAAGCCAAAGTGTTTCTATGGCCATAGATACAGTAATGGCGTCAGCCGGAATGCCATTTTTTCGAGAAAAGTATATCCGGCCAAAATATTGGCCAATGTTACCAGGGATGTATTTTGCTATCTGACTAGTGCAAAGAACACTCATGTTTATTCTTAAATTGGTTTTTGCACCTTGATTCATAAGAAGTACATGCCACGCAATTCCCGACAAAAGACCTATTAATAGAATCAAGCCAGCCGAGAGCAATGTGACGACTAGTTGCTCTAGAGACCACGTATAAGTGCTAATTTCATTGAGGCTTAAATATGCTTGCTTAAAGAAATAAACAAGGGCAATCAGGGTAAATACATACCCGATAACTTTTGAGATTGCTGGGAAGTGGCTTTTGTTAATCATGCGCAATAGAAAAGCCATACCAAACTGTCATTATTGCTCATGATTATTGGTCTTAATGGAGGCTTAAGCGCATTGAAAGATCGATAGCGCTAATGTGTTTCGTTAGAGAACCGCTGGAAACAAAATCAATGCCTCTAAATTTGTTCTTGATAAGTCCGGTCTCGGTAATATTGCCGGAAACTTCATACTGAATATTTTTTGGCTTTAGTTCGATTGCTTTTAGTATCAATTCATCTGAAAAATTATCCAACATTATTCGATCCACATTGGCATCAATCGCCGCTTTTAATTCGTCCATGTTTTCAACTTCAACCTCCACCAGTGCGGATGGATGCAGTTTTCTGGCGGAGTCAACAGCCGATTTTATTGATCCGCAGGTCGCAATGTGGTTTTCCTTGATTAAAAACGCATCGTAAAGGCCGACCCGGTGATTTTCTGCTCCCCCCACTTTTACGGCATATTTTTGTGCCAGACGCAGCCCCGGGATGGTTTTTCGGGTATCCAGTATTTTTGTATTGGTGCCGGCTAGCAGAGAGGCGTAGTGAGCTGCGGTCGTGGCCGTACCCATGAGTGTTTGGAGAAAATTGAGAGCGGTACGCTCTGCGGTGAGTATTGATCGCGCACTTCCCTCAATTACTACCAGCTCCATATTGGAACTAACCCGGTCACCTTCATTTTTTTTCCAGTCAATTACTACTGTTGGATCTATTTGGTGGAATACCTCATCAAACCAGGGTCGACCACAAAGAACGGAATCTTCCCTTGTGATCACTGTAGCCTTTGCATAGTGGTTTTCCGGGATTAACTGTGCTGTGATATCGCCCGAGCCGACATCCTCGGACAAGGCTGACCGAACGTTTTCTTTGAGGTTGGCGAAATAGTTAATATTGCTGTTAGACGTCATGAAGCTGGCACTTATTTTGAAGCCATGCATTGTATATTGATTCCCCAATTATTGGAGATCTGATCATTGGAGCTAGACAAGCATTGGCTTGAGAATGTGAATGTTATTGAATCTCCCAACTGCGAAGATCGACCTGTTGGTGCCGAGATCGATTTGTTGGTGATTCACAATATTTCGTTGCCGCCCGGGAAATACGGGGAAGATTTTGTTGAACAGTTTTTTCTTAACTGTCTTAATCCAACAGCTCACCCTTATTTTGCCGAAATCGCAGACGTTCGGGTATCTTCCCATCTTTATATCAAGCGCAGCGGGAAGGTGATCCAGTTTGTTCCTTTGGTAAAGAGAGCCTGGCACGCGGGTGTTTCAGCATGGCAAGGAAGGGAAAATTGTAACGATTTTTCTATTGGTATTGAGCTGGAAGGCTGTGATGAGAAGCCATTTACCGATGCTCAATATGATGCATTGACTACGATGACGGAACAGATCCGCACAATTTACCCCGCGATTACCAAAGACCGTATTGTTGGCCACTCGGATATTGCTCCGGGCCGAAAGACAGATCCTGGTCCTTGCTTTGACTGGCAGAGATACCTAGGTGCTCTTTAGGTTAGGCTGATCCTGATTCCAGGGGGCCACTTTAAACAGCAATAGCATGCCGGGAATCGCTATGATGGCACACAGATAGAAAAAGCTTTCCCAGCCAACTTTTTCCACCAGTACTCCGGTTGTAGCGCTTGCAAAGGATCTGGGCAGGGCAGTGAGTGCAGTCAACAGGGCAAGCTGGGTTGCGGTATGTGCTCTGGATGTAGAACGGGCAATAAACGCCACAAACGCGGCTGCACCCAGTCCGACACCCAAGTATTCGAAGGCAATGACGGCACCTAACAACCACAAACTATGATCTGATCTTGCTAGAAGTGCAAAGCCCAGAATCGAGGCAATTTGCACAAACCCAAATAACCAAAGCCCGCGATTTATACCAATCTTGATCATCAATAATCCGCCGGTGATTCCTCCCAGAACGCTGGCCCAAAGTCCTGCGTTTTTAGCCACAAGACCGATCTCTGTCATGCTGTAGCCAGAATCGAGAAAAAACGGGGTCTGCAAGGCAACAGCCATGCTGTCGCCTAATTTGTATAAAAACATGAAGCAAAGAATCAATATGGCACTGCTTATACCATTGCGCTCAAAGAAATCTATAAAAGGCTCCGCAACAGCTTTGCGTAAGGTTTTTGGTGCAAGCGCTTCAGATGAGGGTTCCTTAATGCTCAATGTGAGGCCTACCCCGACGAGCATGAACAGCGCAGTGACAGGAAAAACGACCGTCCAGGCAAAGTGATCAGCCAAAATTAACGATAAGGATCCTGGGATCAAGCCAGATACGCGATACGCGTTAACGTGTATGGAGTTGCCCATCCCGAGCTCTTCGTCGGGTAAGATTTCCCGACGGTAAGCATCAAGTACTACATCTTGGGAAGCACTGAAAAAGGCGACCACTGCCGCCAGATAGGCAATTGTAAAAAGCTGCGACTCTGTATCGAAATAGGGTAGTAAAGCGATGGAGGCAATGAGTGGTATCTGGGTAGCCAGCATCCAGGATCGGCGACGGCCAAATCTTTTTACCCAGTAACGGTCAAAGAAAGGCGCCCAAATAAACTTCCAGGTATACGGCAATTGAATTAATGCAAAAAAACCAATTTCTGCGAGGCCCACACCTTCATCCCTTAACCAGGCGGGGACAAGTTGTATCAATACATACAGGGGCATGCCGGATGCAAAACCCGTAAAAATACATATCAACATGCGGCGGTTCAGAACCGACTTCCAGAAATCAGACATTGTTTTTTGTGCTAAAAGTTGACAGCAGGTTACACAACAGTGGCAGTCGCGGCCAAGAAAAACTTGAATTTACTGTTTCAGTCACCAACTATGGATCAAAGCTACTGATTCGAACCTATGCCTTATCTCTTCCTTCTTTTCCTGTTTATGCCAGTCATCGAGATCTGGCTGATAATCGAAGTGGGCTCTTCAATAGGCGCCGCATGGACAATTTTGCTGATTTTCTTTACCGCGTTTCTCGGCGCCACGCTCTTGCGCCAACAAGGATTCTCAACATTGTTTCGCGCAAGGCAAAAAATGGATGAAGGAGAAGTCCCGGCACGCGAGATGTTGGAAGGGGTGATGCTGGCATTTGCCGGGGCGTTAATGTTGACGCCAGGTTTTGTCACGGATGGCATCGGGTTTTTGCTATTACTTCCACCTGTGCGCTCTGCCTTAATACAACACTTTAAAGCCAACATGGTGTTTGTCGCATCCGGTGGACGTTATCGTCATTATGAAACGGGATCTTCAGACGATGACATTATTATTGAAGGCGAATTTAGTCGTGAACGGGAAGATTCTGATAAAAAACTTCGCTAGTGCACTTGAATTCCATTTCTTGGGCCACATTTAAGACTTCAATATAAAAAGATTCGGGGCTTGAAAAAAGTTTTTCAGTCTCCAAATTCAAGGCATTGCCACTTGAGGCAGTGTTAATAACTAAACCTAGAACACCTACATATCCATTGGGAGAAAAAAACGATGAAGATTCGTCCCCTTAATGATCGCGTTGTCGTCCGTCGCAGCGCCGAAGAGGAAAAATCATCTGGAGGAATCATCCTCACGGGTTCTGCAAAAGAAAAACCCAACCAGGGTGAAGTTGTGGCCGTTGGGCCAGGCAAAACGCTGGAAAATGGCGATTTGCAAGCTCCGGCAGTCAAAGCAGGCGACAAGGTTATTTTTGGCCGTTATGCCGACAGTAACACTATTAAAGATGGCGACGAGGAGCTCATTATCATGAGTGAAAGCGACATCTTTGGTGTTATTGAATAAGACCCGCCCCTATTTTTTCTAAACCTAATTTAAAGCTACTACTGAGGAAGACTAATCATGGCAGCTAAAGAAGTGAAATTCGGAGATGCGGCCCGTGCCAGCATGCTCAAAGGTGTCAATATCCTGGCTGATGCCGTTAAAGTGACTCTGGGCCCAAAAGGCCGCAATGTGGTTCTCGATAAATCATACGGCGCACCTACAGTTACTAAGGATGGTGTATCGGTCGCCAAGGAGATTGAACTCGAAAACAAATTTGAAAATATGGGCGCTCAAATGGTGAAAACTGTTGCGTCCAAAGCCTCTGATGACGCAGGCGACGGCACCACCACTGCAACCGTTTTGGCCCAGTCCATTGTGACAGAAGGTCTGAAAGCAGTCGCTGCCGGCATGAATCCTATGGATTTAAAGCGAGGCATCGACAAAGCTGTCACCAGTGCAGTTGAAGCAGTTAGAGCTGCTGCCACCCCATGTGAAGATGGTAAAGCGATTGCCCAGGTTGGTACGATCTCTGCTAACAGTGACACCCAGGTGGGTGACATCATTGCCGAAGCAATGAACAAAGTAGGCAAAGAAGGTGTCATCACTGTTGAGGAAGGCACCAGTCTGGAAAACGAGCTGGATGTTGTAGAGGGTATGCAGTTCGATCGTGGTTACCTTTCTCCTTACTTCATTAACAACCAGGACAACATGAATGTTGAATTGGAAGACCCTTTCATCCTGATGGTTGACAAGAAAATTTCAAATATTCGTGAGCTCCTACCATTGCTTGAGCAAGTTGCTAAAGCTAGCCGTCCACTGCTGGTTATGGCTGAAGACGTTGAAGGTGAAGCCCTGGCGACACTGGTAGTAAACAATATGCGTGGCATCGTGAAAGTTGCTGCCTGTAAAGCACCAGGTTTCGGTGATCGTCGCAAAGCCATGATGCAAGACATTGCTATTCTGACTAGTGGCCAAGTTATCGCAGAGGAAGTGGGTCTCGATCTGGAGAACGCAACGCTGGATCAACTCGGTCAGGCCAAGCGTATTATTCTGACTAAAGATGAAACCACGATTATTGATGGCGCTGGTTCTGCTGCGGATATCGAAGCACGTGTGGGGTCCATTCGTGTACAGATCGAAGAGTCTACTTCTGATTACGATCGAGAAAAACTTCAGGAACGAGTAGCCAAATTAGCTGGCGGCGTTGCCGTTATTAAAGTTGGCGCAGCAACCGAAGTCGAGATGAAAGAGAAAAAAGCCCGTGTTGAAGATGCTCTTCACGCCACACGTGCTGCTGTAGAAGAAGGCGTAGTAGCTGGCGGCGGTGTTGCCCTGGTTCGTGCACTTCAGGCAGTTGAAGGCTTAAAAGGCGATAACGAAGATCAGAACATTGGTATTGCCATCGCCCAGCGTGCTATGGAAGCACCGCTTCGCCAAATTGTTAAAAACGCTGGTGAAGAGGACTCCGTAGTGCTTGATAAAGTGAAAAGCGGCAAAGGTAATTACGGTTACAACGCGGGCACTGGTGAGTACGGAGACATGATTGAGATGGGTATTCTCGATCCGGCCAAAGTGACTCGTACCGCTTTGCAAGCAGCCGGTTCTGTTGCGGGACTGATGATTACTACCGAGTGTATGATCACAGACATTCCTCAGGACGATGCTCCTGCAATGCCGGATATGGGTGGCATGGGCGGCATGATGTAAGCCCGATCACCTTTAGCAATGTGAAAAAACCCGCCTTTTGGCGGGTTTTTTTATGCGTTTAGGATAGTTCACCAGAAAAAGAGACTGTTTCAGTTGTCCTGTATCCGAGAATAAGTATGATTCAAAGGGCAAAGAAAAAAGATAAGCATCCCGTTATGAATAAACCCGCTTTTTGGAAGAAAGATTGGTTCATCGCTTTGGTGATATCGATAGCACTATTGGCCGTTTCAGGTTCGGCACCAATAGTTAGTCTGGAGCGGGCAGCATACGACTGGGGCCTACAATCCAGCTCAGAAGAGCCCAGTGACCGTATTGCAGTGATTGCCATTGATGACGAAAGCTTGGCAAATTTGGGGCGCTAGCCATGGCCGCGCGATCTGCATGCTGAAATGATTGATATTTTGACTGATGCCGGAGCCAAGGTAATCGGGTATACAGCATTCTTCTTCGAGCCACAGAGGGATCCTGGTCTTGATGTTATCTACAACACCACTTCCTTACTGGAGCAAGCCGGTTTGGTTGCTATTGATATCGATGACGAAGGCAACCTGTTTTCTGTGCCTGGGCCTGCCCTGGAGACTCTTTCTGAAAATACAGCTGAGTTGTATACCGCGGCTGCACAGCTCGGTGGGGTGAATCCTGAAGAGTTAAATGAAGACAATATTGATCCCCAGATTTGGGGTAGGGCGCGTCAGTTACTGGATATACAAGAGGCAGGCATTACTGAAGTCCAGTCAATTATGGTCGCACTGAACGACGAACTTAATTTTGCGATAGAAACATTGGATGTTGACCAAGTTTTAGCAAACTCAATCGCGGAAGCAGGAAACGTATTGCTTCCGGTTATTTTCCGAATTGGTAATCCGCTAGGTAATCCAGATGCCGAGATAGCACCTTATGCGGCGGAATATGCACTGGAGAACATTGATGACCGAATTGGCTCAGGCTACTAGTGGTGATTCCATGGCAACATTGATGTACAAGATTGCCAATGAAGAACCCACTAAAGCTTCGGAGTTAAACGCGAAGCTTCCCCCGGAAATAGACGAGATAATCGCAAAAGCCCTGGCCAAAGATGCCGATGCAAGATATCAGTCGGGAAGTGAGATGGCTAAAGCACTTAAAGAGTGTGTGGCAAAAATAAAGGCTCGACAATCAGGTAGCTAATATATGAGTCTGGCATCAAAAATAGAGATTGTGAAAAAAACCGATACCGGCCTCAAAAGAGATCATAACGAGGATTCAGTCGGTAGCGAAAAGGCAATTGGTCTGGCGGTACTTGCCGACGGCATGGGTGGTCATAATTCGGGGGAAATTGCCAGTGCGATGACGATTGCCCATGTTCTGGAAAGGTTTAAGACAACATATAAAAATATAGAACACGGCGGACTTGATTGGGATTCTGGCCTTACTCAGGAGACCATACTGCTTCAAGAAGCGATTCTGGAAGCTAACAAGGAAGTTTATGAAGCTGCCCAAGCCAGCCTCGCAAATCGAGGTATGGGGACAACTGTGGTAGCTATGCTTTTTCTCAACAATAAGGTATCTATCGCTCACGTTGGCGACTCAAGGGCTTATCGATTACGAGACGGAACTTTTGAACTGCTGACCGAGGACCACTCGTTGTTGCAAGAGCTGGTTCGAAAAGGCTTTTATACGAGGGAAGAAGCACGACAGTCCAACCAAAAAAATGTGATTACTCGAGCTTTGGGTATTGATACCAGGCTGACAGTTGATGTTGTTGAAGAAATTACAGACGTGGGTGATATTTATCTTGTCTGTTCCGACGGCCTGACTGATATGGTTAGCGATGATGATATTCATCGCATTTTGCAAGAAAATGAAGACGACATAGAAACCGCCGCAGACGAGCTTGTACTTGCGGCAAATGAGAATGGTGGCAAGGATAATATATCCGTTATACTTGCTCGGGTAATTACCCCGTTTCCACTGGAAGAATTATTTGCCGAGAAGATGCTCGGTTGGTTCCGAAATTAATCCGGGCTAATTAGGGACTGAAGAGATGCAGCCAAAACTAATCCTTTCGCTTTCGGGTGAAGTTCTTAAGGAAATCGACCTTAACCAGGAGATCACTACCATTGGCCGTAAAGCGGTCAATGATATCCATCTGGACAATTTGGCTGTGAGTGGATCGCACGCCAAAGTATTGCTCCTGGGTGGAGACTGTTTTCTAGAAGATCTTGAAAGTACCAATGGCACCTATGTTAACGGTGACAGAATTACCAAACATGTTCTTAAACATGGCGATAATATTGCCATCGGCAAGCATGAGCTTCTTTATCAAAATGAAGCCGCCATCGGGGCGGATGATGAAGAAGATTTTGAAAAAACCATGATACTCAAACCCTATGCGGCAGGTATGGGCGGCGAGTCGATTGAGGCCAAGTCGGAAGAAAAACTAAAAGAAGAGTCTGAGGATTCCAGTCAGCCTGAAAAGCAAGAAGAGGCATCATCCGGTATCAACGCTGCGCTGCAGTTGTTGTCGGGAGCGAATGTCGGTAAGCGGCTTAGCCTTACCAAACCATTGACCCGTCTCGGCAAGCCAGGGGCTCAGGTAGCGGCAATTCAAATGCGGCCCAACGGGTGCTATGTATTTAACATCCCCGGCTCAGGGAAGGCGCCAAGTCTCAATGGAAAGGACTTGGGAGCTAAAGCAGTAATGCTAAAAGATGGTGACCTGCTTGAAGTTGGTAGTGTTCGTATGAAATACCACCAGACTTGATGATGTGTTTATATAGACCTAAAAAAAGCTCCCTTGGGAGCTTTTTTTAGGTCAGATGCGAATAGCTCAGGAAAAGTTTTCGTTAACAAAATCCCAATTAACCAGATTCCAAAATGCTTCCATATAAGCAGGTCGGGCATTTCGGTAATCAATGTAATAGGCATGCTCCCAAACATCGACAGTCAGCAAAGGTTTGGCATCTGTTGTAATTGGAGTGTCCGCATTGCCTGTATTAACAATGGAAACACTGCCATCAGTATTTTTTACCAGCCATGTCCAGCCGGAACCAAAATTGTTTACAGCACTATTGGTGAATTGTTCCTTAAAGGCTTCAAATGAACCAAAAGCAGTATTGATGGCATCGGCCACAGGACCGGAAGCTTCTCCTCCGCCGTTTGGACTGAGACAATTCCAGTAAAAGGTATGATTCCAGACTTGGGCGGCATTATTAAATACGCCACCCTCGGAATTTTTAATGATGGTTTCGAGATCGGCATCAGCCAGATCGGTGCCTTCGATGAGGGGGTTTAGCTTGGCAACGTACGTCGCGTGGTGCTTGCCGTAGTGATATTCGAGAGTTTCTTCGGAAATTTGGGGTTCCAGAGCATCAATTGCATAAGGCAATTCCGGAAGTGTGATAGCCATACTGTTCCATACTCCTGATGGGGATATGTGAATTTATTGAAATTTTTCTCTGATCTGAGGATAAGTAAGTATTGTACGCGATATAAAGGCATTCGGACGAAAATCACATAAATGTTCTCTATAGCGACAGGTAATTGCCGACTGTTAGCAATCATGGCTCTCATATAGAATGACCACCCTTAACGAGGTATCAAGAGGATTCCAATGTCTGACGACATGCGCATAATTCCTGAGCGAGATGAAATTCGCCCAAGATCACAGACAACTACCAAGAAGCCAGCTTCTGGAGCGACTACATCCGGGGCTTCGGGGCCAGCAAAGCCAGTTGCGAGAAGGACTTCTTCAGGTAGTTCTGATAAATCATTCTGGGTGCTGGTTGTGCTCATCTTACTTGCGTGCACAGCATCAGCCTGGCTGTTTGTCCAAACTCGTTCCTTGGCCTCAGAGCGCGATGCATTAGCCCAGCGAGTAGAACAAATAGAGTCCAAGCTCTCAGTCACCGATGAATCCCTATCCCAGTCCGGCGCTGCCATGCAATCGGTACTTAAAGAGCATAGCGATGAACTTGAACTGCACATGTCTGAAATTCGCAAACTCTGGGGTGTTGCCTATGATCGCAATCGACCTGCGATCGAGGAATTGAAAACTGGGCAAGAGAACATGTCTGCGCGGATGAACTCATTTAATAATTCTCTCGCACAGGCCGATCCGATTATTCAGGGATATGAAGGGATGCAATCCCGTCTGGAAACCATTTCTTCACAGTTGCTTGTGCAGTCGGCCACACTTGACGATTTATCTGCACGTGCTCGTACCCTCTCTGACCGCTCCAATTCCATCCAGTCAAACTTCCAGTCGCAGGAAGATGCAATCCAGGAGCATGAAGAAGCCATTCAAGCCATCGATGAATATCGTTTGCAAATTAATCAGCGTCTGCTCCGATTGGAACAATCCCTCTCGGGTGGACAATAGCCACATAAAGCCTTAAGAATTTTTTAACAGATGACACTAGTAAAACAGCAAGACTTGATTGATAGCGTATTTGATTCGCTTCAGTTCATTTCCTATTACCATCCCAAAGATTTTATCGATGCTGTATATGCGGCATACCAGAAAGAGGAATCCCAGGCTGCCAAAGATGCCATGGCGCAAATCCTGATTAATTCACGGATGTGTGCTGAGGGACATCGTCCAATATGCCAGGATACCGGTATCGTCACTGTATTTTTGAAGGTGGGGATGGATGTTCAGTGGGAGGGTGACATGAGTGTCACCGATATGGTCAATGAAGGTATTCGCCGTGCTTATAATCACCCCGATAATGTTCTTCGCGCGTCAATTCTTGAAGACCCGGATGGAGCTCGTCGAAATACCAAGGACAATACACCGGGCGTTATACATTACGAAATAGTTCCGGGCGATAAAGTTGAAGTGCACGTTGCTGCCAAAGGTGGTGGCTCAGAAGCCAAATCCAAGTTCGCGATGCTTAATCCCAGCGACTCCGTTGTCGACTGGGTTTTGGACATGGTGCCCAAAATGGGCGCTGGGTGGTGTCCCCCTGGCATGTTGGGCATAGGTATCGGTGGCACGGCCGAAAAGGCCATGTTGCTTGCCAAAGAAGCTTTGCTGGAGCCTATCGACATACAAGAGCTTAAGCAGCGCGGGGCGTCCAATCGCTCTGAGGAATTGCGTTTGGAATTGTTCGATAAGGTCAATAGGTTGGGCATAGGTGCCCAGGGTCTGGGCGGGCTGACAACCGTGCTTGACGTTAAGGTAATGGATTATCCATCGCATGCCGCAAATAAAGCCATCGCGATTATTCCGAACTGTGCCGCGACGCGTCATGCGCATTTTGTTCTCGACGGTACCGGCCCCTCTTTACAGACACCGCCAGCATTGGAAGATTGGCCAGAAATTACATGGGATGTTGGCGACTCTGTGCGACGTGTGAATCTTGATACAGTTACCAGAGAGGATGTTCAGGACTGGAAAACAGGCGAGACTGTCTTGTTGTCAGGCAAAATGTTGACTGGCAGGGATGCAGCCCACAAAAAAATTGTCGACATGCTTAACAAGGGCGAAGAACTGCCTGCGGACCTGAAAGGACGGTTTATCTATTACGTAGGCCCAGTGGATCCCATTGAGGGTGAGGTAGTAGGGCCAGCCGGTCCGACAACGGCCACTCGTATGGATAAGTTTACCCGTCAGGTATTAGAGCAAACGGGTCTGCTAGGCATGATCGGTAAAGCCGAGCGAGGTCCTGCCGCTATTGATGCCATACGAGACAATAAGGCGGTTTATCTCATGGCTGTAGGCGGTTCTGCGTATTTGGTGTCCAAGGCAATTACCAAGTCAGAGGTTGTAGGCTTTCCAGAGCTGGGCATGGAAGCTATTTACGAATTTGAAGTCAAGGATATGCCAGTTACTGTGGCCGTGGATTCAAAAGGAGAATCGGTGCATCAAACCGGGCCTAAAATATGGGCCAGGGAAATTGAAGAGCGTAAACTGATCGTTAGCTAACTTTTACGCGTACTAAGTTCTCATATAAGAAAGAGACCAGTCATGACAACCATGAAAAGTAAATTTTTGACAGCCTTTGTGCTTTTAGCTGCTGCATTTTCAAGCTCGGCACAGGATCTTTATCTGGGCGGTAATATTGGCTTCCTGTCCCGCGCCGAGACCAGTGTCAACGGCTCCGGCAGCAAGGACTGCGCCTGAACCGGCTCCCGAGCCTGAACCCGAACCTGTATTTGAATCCCAGATCATTGAGTTAAGTGTATTGTTTAATACCAATGAAGATACGGTCATCAGCTACGGAGAGGAAGTCATCGAAATCGGTGAGGCTATGGTAGAAAATCCTGAGCTTGACCTGACTCTTGAAGGGCATACAGATAGTCAGGGTGCTGCCGAATATAATCGTGATCTTTCCCAGCGTCGTGCAAACACAGTGAAAAATTATCTTACCTCATCCTTTGGAATTGCGACTTCACGCATTACTGCTGTTGGGTATGGTGAAGAGCGACCAGTAGCCAGCAATGATAGTGCAGCGGGTCGCGCCCAAAATCGAAGGGTAACCGGGGAACT
>Ga0181606_10000609_pt1 | contig 29617 bp, 30 predicted proteins | sample 041ome_10_FD_132994 | JGI IMG/M metagenome (GOLD analysis project Ga0181606, IMG submission 132994) | Coastal salt marsh microbial communities from the Groves Creek Marsh, Skidaway Island, Georgia - 041412US metaG (megahit assembly) | ecosystem: Environmental > Aquatic > Marine > Intertidal... | reverse complement strand
GGCGCCAAGACTGGCACAGCTACTCTGCTGCCCGTTGCAAAAGCTTATTCTGGATTTAGTGATGATGAGCTTAAAATGCTAGATAAATTTGTAAGAGAACATATCGTCCAAAAATTTGGTCCAGTACGGGAAGTTGAAAAAACATTAGTGGTAGAAATAGCGTTTGATTCTGTCCAGCGTTCCAAACGTCATAAATCTGGCATTGCAACCAGATTTCCAAGATTTAAAGCAATTCGTTGGGACAAGCCTGCCAATGAAGCAAATTCGGTCTCTGACCTTATCGCAATGATAGATATCTAAACATAAAGCTAGGCGAGTGTTTGAGTTTGCTTTTTATGACGCTTGCACCTTTCTGAGCAGTAAATCACATTCTCCCAGTCTTTTGACCATTTTTTGCGCCATATAAAGGGTTTCTCGCATATAGGGCATTGCTTTTCAGGAAGCTCGGATTTCTTTCTCATTTTAGCCATTACACCGACACCTATATAAGCTACATAATGCTTTAAAGACTTTGATAGCGCTTTATTAAGATGGAATAGAATCACCTTGATAGCGCAATGTGCATTCGCCTGTGATTACTTGTGTAAACAAAGACTCTTTACATTTAGTCCAAGACATATCAGCCATTCCGCTCATATCTCGCCAAATAAAGGCTAGTAAAAACAAGCTCATTAATAGTACCAACAGCCATCTTAAATCCATTTTATCTCCTGTTTCTAAATAAGGTTCGTTTTCAAGAGCGGTTCTGCTTCAATATATTTTTAATCTATCAATGCTTCATCCCAGTCTGTAATATGATCCAACAGGTCATCTTCATTTTCAAGATCTGTTTCAGGAATTACGCGTCCTGCAACTGAATTTCCAGTCTCATGGGTGCTGGTTTTAAGGCCTGTAATTAATGGATGCCAGTCAGGCAGGTCTAATCCATTATGAATAAGTTTATAAGAGCAACTATCTGGCATCCAGCTTAGCGGCGCTAAGTTTGAGGGCGATAATATAATGCAATCAGGCACAATCGACTTGCGGTTTTCGTACTGGCTACATTGTGCTGTCGCGCAATTAAGTAATTTACAACTCACATCTGTATAAAATGTGTGCTCGGTATCTACATCCTGAAGTTTTAAAACACAGCATTTACCACACCCATCACATAATGATTCCCATTCTAGGTGGCTCATTTCTGATAGTGATTTTTCTTTCCAGAAAACAGACTTATCCATAATGGGGGTATCCTTCATTTTATACAGAAATATATCCTGCCTAGATAATTTCTTTTGGTGTTGTAGCCGTTGTCCGTTTACGTGTTAGCCCTATCACTATAAAATATTTACATGACAAAAAAACTCAAACAACCAGTCCCGTTGCCAGTTTACAGAATGCCAGAACCAGATGCAAAGATCACGGATGGTGTGCTTCGCTCTGATACATTTGGGGATATTTATTTTTCTGCAGAAAATGGCCTTGCCGAGACACGACACGTATTTATTGATGGCACGAATTTAGAAAACCGAATTAAATCACACGCTCATCTGGTGATTGCAGAGACAGGTTTTGGTACCGGTTTAAATTTCCTTGCTGTATTAGATTTATTGGAAAAATCAGGTTCAGATTGCAGGATAGATTATATTAGTTTTGAAGCCTATCCGTTAGATGCAACTACCGCATTTGAGGCCAGAAAACCATTTACTGAGTTACACAATAATAGCGCCCAATTAAAAGAAGTTTGGCCCGAGCGCTGGGCATGTGCGCATCATCGATTATTTCTTCAGGATAGAGTTCATTTGCACGTGCATTTTTCAGATGCGCTTACGGTGATGAAGCAGCTTGATTTCAAGGCTGATGTCTGGTTTTTAGACGGATTTTCACCTTCAAAAAATACAGAATTATGGTCTGAGGAACTCTTTTTGCAAATAGCACGATTATCTGCTCAAAACGCAACTATTTCAAGCTTTTCAGTGGCTGCATTGGTAAAAGAAGGACTTACAAAAGCAGGATTTAAGATTGAAAAGAAAAAGGGTTTTGGCAAGAAAAGAGAAATGCTGACAGCTCGGTATAACACTATTTCTGCATCACCAAGAAATCTGAGTTCAGAAAAAAACGTTATTATTATTGGGGCAGGTATAGCAGGGGCGAGCATTGCACATGGCCTGCGCGCAACCAATATCCCGCATATTATTTTAGAATCAGCAGATAAGATTGCAAGCGGCTCATCAGGCAATCCAGCCGGGCTGCAAACACCCCAGCTAATGGCAGCACCGCATCCCTCTATGCAGATGTCACTTGCTTGTTTTTCCTATGCAAGGCAACTTGCGCTTACACAAAATGTTGTTTTAGATAAGGGGATTATTAGCCTGCATCATCCAGAGAAGCAAGGCATGCGTCAGAAAAAAATGGCGGGTCAGGAATGGCCTGAAGATCTTGTAAAGGTGGCAAGTGCTTATCAGCTCACACAAAATGCCAATCTTGAACTTCAAACAGAGGGCTTTTTTCAGTCAGCAGGACAGCTCATAGACCCATCAAAGTTAACCTATCAGTTGCTTGATAAAAGTGAGGTTAAAACGGGTATAACCATAACAGCCCTGTCCAAAAAACAAGGGATTTGGGAGCTTAGAACGTCAAATGGAAGCATCCATACGGCAACTGATATTGTTTTGGCTATGGGCTCGGGTCTGCCTCAATTTTTAGAGCAATTCAGACTTCCCTCGCTGAAATTGCAAGTCACTTCCGGCCAGTTAAGCTTTCTTCCCAGCAATACAAAGCTAAGCACGCTTGAATGCAGTCTGCAGTATGGCGGCTATGTAACGCCGATGATAGAGGGTATTCAGGCTTTAGGCGCAAGCTTTGATTTATCAGGCACAATGCAGCTCACAAAAAAAGCGCATCTACATAATATAAGCCTACTGCCAACAGAATTACAAAAGCTTTTGCCAGATAGCCTTGAATTAACAGGCAGGGTCTCACGGCGTCTTGCAAGTCAGGATAGAGGACCATTAATAGGCAACTGGCATGATAATATCCATCTGTTGAGTGCGCTTGGCTCGCGCGGGCTTACCAATGCCCCCTTATTAGGCTTGGTTCTAGCAAGAAAAATTGCAAATAGACCGTCTGGATTAGATAGAGATATAATGCGCATTATCGATCCGCATCGGTTTGCAATAAGAGCTACAAGAACTAAATATCGAACTTAATGTGACGCCGATTTTTTTTATGAAGAAATGTATTCTCGCGCCTTAACAAGCTCGCCATGATAGGGGCAATCATCGCGCATTAATGCAACGAATGCAGGTGCAATATCCTCTGGTGTTGGAAGTGTCAACGGGTCTTCACCAGGAAATGCTGCTGCTCTCATTCCTGTTCGTGTTCCTCCAGGGTCAATCATATTGATTTTCATCGCTGTCTGCTCACTCTCAGCTGCCCAAGCTCTGCCCATTGCCTCCACTCCTGCTTTGGAAACCGCATAGGCTCCCCAATAAGGGCGATGTCCAACTGCAGCAGCAGAAGACATTAGGATTACACGGCCAGCAGCAGAAGCGCGCAGTAAGGCATCAAAATTTCGTATTTGATGCCAAACCGCGGTTAGATTTACATTTATGGTTTCGTCCCAAGCCTTTGGCTCTATATGAGGCATTGGGGACATCTGGCCAAGTTGACCTGCATTTGCAATAAAGCCGTCAAGCCTTCCCCATTTATCGTGAATAGCCTTTGCCAGTCTTGGAAGCGCTGGCAGATCTGTTGAATCCAGTTCTACAATTGTTGATTTGCTTCCGACATTTTTAATGTCATCATCAACTTCTTCTAATGCGCCAGTGGTTCTGCCTGTGATAATTAATTCAGCACCTGCGCTAGCGCATGCGATAGCAGCAGCGCGGCCAATTCCGCGGCTTGCCCCCGTAAGCAATATAATTTTTCCGTTAAGAGGTTTATCATCTGTCATTATTGTTACTCCCTGAAATAAAATTCCGACTAGGTGCTATTGGGTAATCTCCTGTAAAACACGCATCACAATATTGCGGCGCATCCTTATCACGGCTGTGCTCGCCCATAGCTCTGTACAATCCATCAATTGAAATAAACGCAATACTATCTGCTTCAATTTCGTCTCGAATTTCTTCCAAGCTATGCTGGGCCGCTATTAGATTTGCTTTATCAGGAGTATCTACCCCATAAAAACAGGGGTTTATTGTGGGCGGGCTTGCAATGCGCATATGCACTGATTTTGCACCTGCCTCACGCATCATTTTAACGATTTTACGAGAGGTCGTTCCCCTCACGATTGAATCATCTACTAAAATAATATCTTTGCCTGAAATAATTTCTGTATTGGCATTATGCTTCATCATTACGCTAGAAGAGCGGGCATCTTGAGATGGCTGAATGAATGTTCTTCCAACATAATGGTTGCGAATAATGCCAAATTCAAACTTAATTCCAGATTGCTGTGCATATCCAAGCGCTGCTGGAACGCCTGAATCAGGAACAGGGATCACTAAGTCAGCTGAAATATCAGATTCGCGGGCTAATTCTGCGCCTATCATTTTACGGGCATTATAAACAGACTTTTTCTCAATCACAGAATCTGGGCGAGAGAAATAGATATATTCAAAAATACAAAAGCGGCTTTTCACACTCTCTGAGATACGCAAAGACGTAACGCCATTTTGGTCAATGAAAACCATCTCACCAGGGTCAATATCTCTTATATAGCTGGCACCAATAATATCTAGGGCACATGTCTCTGAGGTAAGAATATAGGAATGATTGATTTTGCCCAGAATTAGGGGGCGCACCCCAAGCGGGTCTCGCACGCCGATTAGCATATCATCAACTAGGGCAACCAGCGCATATGCGCCTTCAATTTGAAGCAACGCTTCTTTTATACGCTCTTCAGGCTTACTTCGTCTCGATCTAGCTACAAGATGGATTATGGCTTCAGTATCTGTGGTTGACTGAAACAGGCTGCCAGTATCAACAAGAGAGCGTCTAACGCGTTCTGCATTGGTAAGATTGCCATTATGGGCTATTGCAAACTCCCCAAAGGCAAGCTCTGTTAAAAAGGGCTGAATATTGCGAATCTCTGATTGTCCAGTAGTGGAATAGCGGTTATGGCCAATGGCAGCATGACCTGCTAATTCATCCATCTGCATAGAAGAAGCATTAAAGTTTTCACTGACGTGACCAAGCCCGCGCTTTGCATGAAAGTGATTGCCATCAAAGGTAACCATGCCTGTGGCCTCTTGCCCTCGATGTTGAAGTGCGTGAAGGCCAAGTGCGGTTAGCAAATGCGCTTCAGAAGAGCCAAAAACGCCAAAAACAGCACATTCCTCTGATAATTTATCATCTAATGTATCATCCTCAAACGGATGCGTACTAGTCTTACTCATCCTTAATCCACAGCTCTTTCTTGTAGGGTTACGGCAACAGGATTTTCAGCTGCCTGCGCATCGCCAGCAACTACCACGCCGGAGCGCTGTTGATTAGCGGTGTCTGCTAAGGGCTGTTCCTTTGCTACTGCATTTGAGCTGTCACTTTCAATAGTTGGAATTGATAAATCATCAAATTGATTTTGAATGGAATTAGGTAGTAGGGGTTTAGTAAGATTGATAATAATAAGAGAGAAGCGCGCTGTGTTTGATTCACGTACCACATTAGGGGTCTGTTTTTCACCACCAAAAAGAAACACTAGCACCAAATAACATAGAACAATAATAACCGCGCCTCTTGCAAGGCCAAAAAACACGCCCATACCACCATCAAGTGCGCCTAATCCTGCACGAGATAAGCTAGGGGAGACTACGCTTGCAAACACATACCAAACAATGAACGCAGCAAAAAAAGGGATTATCCATGAAATTGGGGTGATGATGCTGCTAACAGAAATAAAGCTATCGAGTAGCGGGATTAATACAGGCGATGATAATTTAGCAATGAAGATAGCGACAAACCATCCCACCAAGCCAAGAAATTCGCGTGTCATACCGCGAATCGTTGATAGCATGGCAGATATAAACAGAATCGCAATAGCGAGATAGTCGACATAATTTAGGCTGGTGAATTCCATTAACTTCCGGCTTTAGGGCTGGTTTTTAGAGTTAGCGACATCATAATCACGATATCCCGCCAAGAATGTCAATGAGTTCGGATAAATTTTCTGCATAAGATAATTCAAGGCCAAGTTTGACGTTAGTGCGTTTTCTTGGTTTTGGCAGATAAGCTCTCTCAAACCCAAGTTTTTCTGCTTCTTTTAGACGCTGTTCTGCTTGCGATACCTGTCTGATTTCAGCAGATAGGGCAACCTCTCCAAAAAATACGGATCTGCTTGGCAATGGGCGGGTTGTTACAGATGAAATGAGCGCAGCCGCAACGGCAAGGTCGGCTGCTGGCTCCTGAATTTTCATGCCGCCAGCTACATTCAGAAAAATATCGCGCCCAGATAAAGGAAGCCCGCATCTCGCCTCAAGCACAGCTGTTAACATAGCAAGCCTACTAGACTCCCAGCCAACAACATTTCTGCGCGGGCTTGCAAGGGAAGAGGGCGCAACAAGTGCTTCAATTTCGACCAATAAAGGTCTGCTTCCTTCAATGCCAGCGAATACCGCAGTACCTGCAACCTCGTGTGTTCTCTCAGCCAGAAATAATTCTGATGGATTGGATATTTGCTGTAATCCAGCTGCAGTCATCTCAAAAACGCCTATTTCGTCGGTGGCGCCAAACCTATTTTTAATACTGCGTAAAATTCGGAAATGGTGGCTTCTATCCCCTTCAAAATGAAGAACAGAATCCACCATATGTTCCAGCACACGTGGCCCAGCAATCGCCCCATCTTTGGTAACATGCCCAACAAATATTAGGGCAGTATCATTTGCTTTTGCGGCCTGAATTAATTCTTGTGCAGAGGCGCGAACCTGACTTACCGTACCAGGGCTTGAATCTAAGGCTGGAAGATACATGGTTTGTATCGAATCAATAATTAAAAGCTCAAGCTCAGGATTTCTTCTTATGGTCTCTGCTATATCACTTGCATTTGTTGCGGTTGCAATACCAATTTGTGAGTCTTTAAGGCCAAGTCTTTGTCCGCGGAGCCTGACTTGGTCTGCTGATTCCTCACCTGTTATATAGACTGTTTGTGTCTTATTGTGGGAGAGTTTACAGGCTAATTGTAACAATAGCGTTGATTTGCCAATTCCAGGATCCCCGCCTATCAAAAGAACTGAGCCTGGGACAATGCCGCCGCCAGCAACTCTATCAAATTCGGATATCCCGGATAGCATGCGCACTAAACCTTGTTTTGAGCTTTCTTGTTCAAGTGTGCTAAATTCAATTTTTCGACCTGATTTTGCAGATTTTGCAAGGCCGGGTCTGCTGCTTATCTGTTCTTCAACAATACTATTCCAGGCACTGCAAGCCTCGCATCTTCCTGCCCATTTTGGCGTAACAGAACCACATTGCTGACAGTGATATTGGGTATTTTTTGCCATTAAACAGGCATTTCAGAATGTTGAGCCACATTGTTATCAGGTGGATTTAATGTTAAGGGGCCATAAGCGTTGCCATTAACAAATTGGTCAACTTCTGCAATGCCCGTATCATGCATATCAGCAACCGGACCGGACCAGATGATTTGTCCTTGATGTATCATTGCAACTGTATCTGCAATTTGGCGAACAGATGCCATATCATGCGAAATGGTAAGGGTGGTTGCGCCAAGCCTGTTGACCGAATTTAAAATTAAATCATTAATAACCCCCGACGTTATGGGATCTAAGCCTGATGTCGGCTCATCAAATAGCAGTATTTCTGGCTTATCCGCTATCGCTCTTGCTATTGCGGCTCTTTTTTGCATACCGCCTGATAATTCAGCTGGAAATAAATCAAGAACATGAGGTGCAAGACCAAGCTGGTTTATAATATCGCCTGCGATTTCCCGTGCTATTTTTTTGCTTAATTTTTCCTTTTGGCGCAGTCTGAAGGTCACATTCTCCCAGATAGGAAGCGAGTCAAAAAGAGCGCCAAACTGGAATGTCATGCCAAAACGCCTCAACAAAGCCTCGTTTTCAGCCCGGCTTTGGCCGATGGTTTCATGCCCATCTACCTTGACAGACCCTGAATCAGCAGAAACAAGTCCAATAAGACATTTTAAGGCAACAGATTTTCCACAACCTGACGTGCCAATCAGACATAGCGATTCCCCTTCTCTAATAGATAAATTAAACCCAGTTAAAACCTGATTAGTCCCAAATTGTTTTTTGAGATTTGAGATTTCTATTTTATCGGCTTGTGTCTTATTTTCGCTCATTATGATTATCCAAAGAACAGGGCTGTTACGGTATAGTTAGCAATTAAAATCAAGATAGAAGCAGACACAACCGCATTTGTGGTTGCTTTGCCAACACCTTCTGCGCCGCGACCAGAATAATAGCCATGATAGCATCCCATTAAGGTGATGATAAAGCCAAATATAGCGGCTTTTACAAGTCCAATAAAAACATCTTCAAATTCAAGAAATTCTAAGGTTTTTGATAAATAAACAGAAGCATTAAAATCAAGGTTGTACACCCCAACCAGATAACCGCCAAACACGCCAATTATATCGCCTATCAGCACCAGAATAGGAAGACAAACTATTCCAGCTATGATGCGAGGGCCAACAAGGTATTGCATAGGCCGTGTAGATAAGGTGTCTAATGCATCAATCTGGTCGGTAACCCGCATGGTTCCGATTTCAGCAGCGATTGAAGCACCAACTCTGCCAGCAACCATTAATCCTGCTAATACTGGCCCAAGTTCGCGTGTGATTGACAGTACGACAACTGTTGCCACTGTATTTTCTGCTGAAAAGCGCGCAAAACCAGTGTAACTTTGAAGAGCCAGCACCATGCCAGAGAATAAGGTAGTAAGGCCAACCACAGGCAAAGAATAATAGCCTATATCGACCATCTGTCGTACTATTTGCCGCCCATAAAAGGGGGGTACTAGCACCCAGCGAAGGGCAATAGCCGCAAATAGCACTATCCCGCCTATCATACGCGACAATGCTAAAACACTCGCGCCAAGTGATTGAACAAAACCTATCATGAATGTCCTCAGCTACTTTTGTTATGACCCTCATCTTGTACCATGCAACAAGAATTAAAATCTAGATAATAACCTAGTCTTCATAAACACGTTTTGGTCTTGTTCCAAGGCTTGTGAGAATCTCATAGCTAATAGTTGATACATCACAGGCCATATCAGCGGCTGTATAATGCGCACCAAGTAGGCAGACTTGCGAGATGTTCGCTAATTTTGTTTCTGGAATGTGGCTTACATCAATCACAAGGCTATCCATAGAAATCCGTCCAACACTGTTGCAGATATAACCTGCAACATTAATTTTTCCAATCTGTTGGAGCGAGCGTCTATACCCATCTGCATAACCAGCACCAATGGTTGCGATGCGCATAGGGGTGCTTGCGGTAAAATCAGCGCCATAGCCAATTTGCTCGCCAGCATTAATAAATCGAACTTGCAGAATAGGGGCTGTCCATTTCAATATGGGCTTGCATCCAAACTCAGCAACAGGATTATCGCTATAGCCATAAAGTGCAATGCCTGGACGTGTGATATCAAAATGAAATTTGTCTGAAAGCAGAATACCGTGACTTGCAGATAAAGAGCGAGGCAGGGGGGCAAATTGGGTACTCATCTGCGTAAAACGCGCATGATGTTGCTCATTGGTTTGATGCGAGGGATTATCAGAAGATGATAAATGGCTCATGACAGCTCTAATATCTAGCCCGCTTAAGCTAACTGACTTGTTCCCAATAGATAAAGAGGATAACTCAGCCTTAGATATTCCAAGCCGGTTCATCCCTGTATCTAATTGTATCCAGACAGGCAAGTTTTCGCCTGATTTGCGAGCGAATTTATTTGCATCTTCTATCTCTGATAATTGTTTTAATGCTGGGATGAGATTATAGGCGCGATAATCTGCTAGCCCGCCATCTTGCATCCCATCAAAGCAAATAATCTCAGCCAATTCAGAAGGGTTATTGTCAGATGCTAAAATAGAGCGAAGCGCAATGGCCTCTTCTAATCTTGCAACGCAAAAGATACGGCAGCCAGCCTCAAAAAGGCTTGTGGCAACAGCCTGCATTCCATGCCCATATGCATTGGCTTTTACAACGCTTGCAGTTCGACAATGGCGATGTGTTTTGGCATCAAGCCACTTCCAGTTGCACTTTAGTTGCGTTAGGTCAATATGAAACGTCGTTGAATTATTATACACAAGTTAATACCCGTTAAATCAATCCTTTGAGATAGAGTTAAATTGTGGTGTTTTTTTGCAGAGATAGCTATTAAAAATTATCGGGAAGCTGTTCTGGCATTATTGGGTCGTGAAATCTAGTTAGACGGCCTTCAAATTGAACTGTTACGGTTCCAACAGGTCCATGTCGTTGCTTGGCAATTTGTATTTCGGCAAGGCCAGCTGCTTTCTCTAGTCTTTTTGCCCAATTATCATAGCGCTCATTATATTTCTCAGTAGTCTCATTATCTTTTCGCTCAGGCTCGCTCTTTGATAGGTAATATTCCTCACGATACACAAACATCACAACATCAGAATCCTGTTCAATAGAACCAGATTCACGTAAATCAGCAAGATTAGGGCGTTTATCCTCTCTCTGCTCTACTGCTCGTGATAATTGGGATAAAGCCAGAACAGGGATATCTAGCTCTTTGGCAAGTGCTTTTAGGGAACGGGTAATATTTGAGATTTCCTGAACTCTGTTTTCTGGCTTGATACCGATTTGAGCTTGTAAAAGCTGCAGATAATCCACCACAATAAGTCCAAGTCCAGAGGTGCGTTTCATGCGTCGTGCGCGGCTGGCAAGCTGGCTAATAGATAATGCAGGCGTATCATCTATAAAAAACGGCGCCGAATTTATTTCACGATTAGCATCAACCAGTTGGCTAAATTCATCTGTTTTTAACTTTCCGCGTCTGATCTTCTCAGAATCAAGTTCCGAGCGTTCAGACAAAATTCTAAGTCCAAGTTGTTCTGCAGACATCTCAAGCGAAAAAAAAGCAACAGGCGCCGCATGCTCGCCTGTTCTGGTTGTGGTTGCCGCATAAAAGGCAATATTCGTTGCAAGGGCTGTTTTACCCATTCCAGGGCGTCCTGCAAGAATTATCAAATCTGATTTATGCATTCCGCCTAATAGATTGTTAAGTCCAGTAAGCCCAGTTGATAAACCAGATAAATGTCCATCAGAATTAGCAGCTATTTCTGCTTGTCTAATGGTTTCTGTTAAAACAGATAGAAACGGACGAAGACCAGATTCAGCAACGTCCTTTTCTGCCAGATTAAACAAATATTGTTCAGCGGCCTCTATTTGACGAAAGGCTGAATTATCAATATCTGGCTGGCTTGCTTCTCTTATAACCGTATCGGAAATGCGTATAAGTTCTCTTCTTAAATAATTATTATGAATAAGCTGCGCATAATCTGGTGCATCTGATATTGAAATGACCCCGTCAATCAAATCCCCTAGATAGCTATCAACATCCTCCTCCAAAATAGTAGCATCAGAGGTAATCATTGCCTTTAGCGTTACATGATTGGCAACCTGACCTCGCATAATAAGTTTAGAGGCAGACGCAAATATTTTTCCATGTAAAGGGTCGAAAAAATGTTCTGGGCGCAACAGATCATTGGTTTTATCAAAAACCTGATTATCATAAAGCAAAGCTCCAAGATAATTTTGCTCTGCTGCAATATTATTTGGTAGCTCACGAATTGCGCCAGCACTTGAATCGGATCGCGGAAATAATGCTACAGTTTGTTCAGATTTATTATCACTCATTTGATAAGGATATACCTATTCTGAACTCTTTTCTAGTTGTGGATAACGAGGATAATAGGGATAAGTCGAAAAAAATACCAGCCTTTTATAAAAGGCTGGTATAATTACGTCCTACTACAACTAAGAAAATAATCTGCTTGGCGCTTTTTATTCACTCATGCGCCAAAAACTGCATTATTCGCTGTTTGCTTCCTCAGCTTCTGGCTTATCAGCTTCTGATGATTCTACTTCAGCCGCATCACTAGCTGCTGCTATTTCTGGTCCCGCTTGTGCAATCTCATCTTCATCGTCATCATCAAGATTTGAGATAACAGCTTTTCCTGATTCTAGCTGTGTTTTTGCTTCTTCAAGAGAGCGAGCCACATTCACCACAATCTGCTTTGTTACTTCTGCATGAAGCGTGAGTTTTAGGGTAAACAGGCCAAGATTCTTAATGGCAGATTCCATTATAACCTGCCTTTTTTCGACTTCATGACCTGCTTGCGATATTGCCTCTGCAATATCACGAGCAGTAACAGAGCCATAAAGCTGGCCCATCTCAGATGCGGCGCGAACCAAATTAACAGAGAGATCACCGATAGATTCGGATAGCATTTCAGCTTGTTTTTTAGCATCAGCATTGCGTTCCTCAATTGCGGAGCGCTCTGCTTCAAATTTTGCCATATTCTGTTTATTGGCACGTAATGCTTTTCCGCGCGGCAATAAATAATTTCTGGCATAGCCTGGCTTCACATTTACAACGTCACCAATTTGGCCAAGTTTTTCAACGCGTTCTAAAAGTACGATTTCCATGATTTAAACTCCTACTAGACAGATGCGTATGGCATTAGAGCCAAAAAGCGCGCACGTTTAATTGCAGTTGATAGCTCACGCTGTTTTTTGGCAGAAACAGCCGAAATTCTTGATGGTACAATTTTACCACGCTCAGATGTAAATCTAGTGAGTAATTTTACATCCTTATAATCAATTTTCGGTGCGTTAGGACCAGAAAATGGGCAGGATTTGCGACGTCTATTCTGTGGTCGACGAACGGCTTCTCTTGTGATTTCTAATTGTGTCATCTTTAAGCTCCTTCAGAAAAGCTAGCATTATCGGTTTCTGCATTTTGTGCTGGCTCACTGCGCTCCCCTCCATCAGGCCGCGGGCTATCAGAGCGTGGGCGCTCTGAGCGCTCTGGCTTGACTTGCATCATTACAGACGGGCCCTCATCTACCGCTTCGATAGATATGGTCATAAAGCGCAGAATATCTTCGTTCAGACCCATAATACGCTCAAACTCAGCGAGCGTTGCAGGCTCTGTTTCGATATTTAATAGAACATAATGGCCTTTTCGGTTCTTTTTAATCCGATAGGCAAGGGATCTCAGCCCCCAATATTCACGTTTATGTATTGAGCCGCCATCATTTTCAATGATAGCACAAAATTCGTTTAATAACTCTTCGACATGTCCAGAAGACACATCTTGGCGTGCAATTATCACGCATTCATATAGCCTCATAATTCTCTCCTTATGGCTAATAGTCACTATTTTTTGTTTTTGTGACAAGCCAGCACCGCTGCTGGCAAGGGAGTGTGATTAAAATGGATTTACACATTAATCATACGGAATTTTCGCGTTTATGCATTAATTTGCAAGGATTTGCAAGATAGCAGTTAAAAAAATGCACTTCACCATATATAGCAAATAAGGTACACCGATTTTTAACCATATAATCGTGGTATACCGTAACTATACAATTAGGAACAAAAACATGAATTCAACTGTTGCATTTTTATTTCCAGGTCAAGGCTCACAAATAGTGGGGATGGGCGCAGAACTTGCAGCTCAAAGCGCATCAGCAAAAACGGTGTTTGAACAGGTCAATGATGCAATTTCAGAGGATTTGTTTTCTACTATGAAAGAGGGCCCTGCCGAAATACTTCAACTGACACGAAATGCGCAACCCGCGATTTTTGCAAGCTCTCTTGCTGTGATTGCAGCGATTGAAGAACGCTTTGGCAATATTGAAAATCACGCCTCGTTTGTGGCCGGTCATTCGCTTGGGGAATACTCAGCCCTTGCAGCATCTAAATCGATAGAAATTTCCAGAGCAGCGCACCTACTTCGGCTGAGGGGCGATGCAATGCAATCTGCAACCCCTGTTGGAACAGGCGCTATGGCGGCTATTCTGGGTGCTGATATAAATCAAATAGATGAGCTGATAACAACATTAAATTCCAAAAAACAAGGCTATGTAGTGCAAATTGCGAATGATAATTCGCCAGGGCAAATAGTGGTAAGCGGTCATAAACAAGCTGTTGAAGATCTATGCGAGTTGGCAAAGCAAGCTGGGATAAAAAGAAGTCTTATGCTACCTGTTAGTGCGCCATTCCATTGCGATTTGATGGCTCCAGCCGCCGACATAATGTCTGAGCATTTGGCTGAAAGTGAATTTAGAACACCGCAGCTAGATGTTTTTTGCAATGTCACAGCGATGCCTGAGGGAAATGTTCAACAACTTCGATTAAATTTAGTGAGCCAAGTCACAGCTAGAGTTCGATGGCGAGAGACATTGTTAAATTTAGCGGAACAGGGGGTTACAGATTTTGTTGAAATTGGAACTGGCAAAGTGCTGTCTGGACTTGTAAAGCGCACTGTTCCAGATGTGAAAATCACCTCCCTTCAATCCTTTCAGGATATCACGGAGTATTTTTCTTAACCTATCTGTTTAATTATTATAAATTTGGTAGCATGGCTAAGTTATGCCCAAAAATAACCCCCCATAAAAATAAGGATGTTCATATGTTTAACTTAAGTGGAAAAACAGCTCTTATAACCGGCGCAAGTGGCGGTATTGGTAGCGCTATTGCAACCCTGCTACACGCTCAAGGGGCGCATGTTGTATTGCATGGTACCCGCGAAGAAAAGCTAATCGAATTATCAAAACAATTAGGCACAAACAACTCGGTAGTAACAGCTGATCTAAGTGATTTAGATGCAGTAGGTAATCTTATTGCTGATGCTAGCAAGGCATCTGGCGCGCCAATTGATATTCTTGTGAATAATGCTGGATTTGCATCTGATGGGTTGTTGATGCGAATGAAAATTCAAGATTGGCAATCCGTGCTAGATGTAAACCTTACTGCAAATATGGTGTTATGCAAAACAGCAATGCGTTCAATGATGAAAGCTAAATGGGGCAGGATTATCTCAATTTCTTCTATTGTAGGGGTAACTGGTAATCCAGGACAGACTAATTATGCCGCATCAAAAGCAGGCGTTATTGGATTTAGTAAATCACTTGCTCAAGAAGTAGCCAGCAGAGGTATTACGGTAAATATGGTTGCGCCAGGTTTTATTGAAACGCCGATGACAGATTCTCTTGATGAAAAACAAAAAGATAATTTACTGGCTCAGGTGCCTGTTGGCAGATTAGGTACTGCTGATGAGGTGGCATCTGCTGTATTGTTTTTAGCAAGTTCAGAGGCAAGTTATTTAACAGGTGCTACATTGCATGTGAATGGCGGGATGGTAATGTTGTAAGGAAAGCGATTGTGAAAACAGACACTAGCCTGATATAAAAAACTGTGCTAAACCACGCCAAATTATAAATGAGTATGCCTATTGTGGGCAATTAGATAGGGGATAATAATGAGTGATATTTCTGATCGCGTAAAAGCTATAGTTGTTGAGCATCTCGGTGTAGAAGATTCAAAAGTGATTGATGGTGCATCTTTCATAGATGATTTAGGAGCAGATAGTCTGGATACTGTTGAATTGGTTATGGCATTTGAAGAAGAATTCGAAGTTGAAATCCCTGATGATGCGGCAGAAAAAATACAGACTGTTAAAGATGCGGTAGACTTCCTCGAGAGTGCTGCCTGATCTAGCTTTGCGAAAAATTAGCCTGCCCACCGATTATCGGGCGCTAAGGCTAATCCTTCAAGGAGTTTAAAAATGCGTCGTGTTGTTATTACTGGCATTGGTATGGTAACCCCTTTGGGACAGGGGGTTGCAGCTAATTGGCAAAATTTGCTGGCTGGAAAATCTGGTATATCGAAAATCAAATCCTTCGATGTGTCTGACATTTCATGTAAGATTGCGGGTTCTGTTCCCAATAAGGGTGAGCCAAACGGCCTTGATTTGGATAATTTTATCGAGCCGAAAGAACAGCGTAAAATTGATCGGTTCATTCAGTTTGGCATCGTTGCTGCTATTGAAGCAGTTGAAAATTCAAAATGGGCTCCAAAATCGGTTTTAGAGCAGGAACGCTCTGGGGTGATGATAGGCTCTGGAATTGGCGGTCTGCAAACTATTGTAGAAACCGCAGAGCTTATGAATGAGCGCGGGCCTCGCAGAATAAGCCCATTTTTCATTCCATCTGCGTTGATAAATCTGATTTCTGGACATGTTTCAATTAAATACGGGTTTAAAGGCCCTAACCATTCGGTAGTAACAGCCTGTTCTACAGGTGCTCATGCCATTGGTGATGCGGCTAGAATAATCGCACTTGATGATGCGGATATCATGGTTGCTGGCGGGGCAGAGGCCGCGGTATGCAGATTGGGGATGGCTGGATTTGCCGCCGCAAAAGCGTTATCCGGCAAGTATAATGACACACCTGAAATTGCATCTCGGCCATGGGATAAAGGACGAGACGGTTTTGTAATGGGTGAGGGAGCTGGCGTGGTTGTTCTAGAAGAGCTAGAACATGCTGTTGCAAGAGGCGCTACGATTTATGGTGAGGTAAAAGGCTACGGTATGTCTGGTGATGCTCATCATATCACCGCGCCTGCTTCTGACGGAGATGGCGGATTTAGAGCAATGAGAAATGCGCTTAAAAGGGCAAATTTAGAACCGAATGACATAGGCTATATTAATGCACATGGTACCTCCACGCCGCTTGGAGATGTCATCGAAGCAGGTGCAGTTATGCGCTTGTTTGAGGGATGCCTTGATAGTGTGTCAATGTCATCTACCAAAAGTGCGACTGGGCATTTATTAGGTGCCGCAGGTGCGATTGAGGCTATTTATTCTGTACTTGTTGTAAGAGATAATATCCTTCCTCCGACGTTAAATTTGAATAATAAGGAGGAGGCAATAGAAGCGTTGGACTTGGTTCCCTTAAAATCACGTAAGAAAGAAATTCGTAACGCTATGTCGAACTCATTCGGGTTTGGTGGTACTAACGCATCCTTAATTATTGGTGAGGTCGATTAGGTAGATGAAACGGGCCTTCAGGCTGTTAGTGCGCCTTACTCTCATTTTTACATTTGTAGCTGTCGGTATTGGTATTGCAGGATATGTATTAGCTGATTTTGTAACCAATTCTGCTGGTAGAAATGAAAGTGCCGAAATCATAGTTGTGCGGCCAGGAGATGGTGATAATACCATAAGCTGGACGTTATATCGTCATCAGATTATTCCTAATAGATTATATTATTTTTTTGCTAAATATATTTCAAGCGAGCCTTTTATCCCAAAGGTCGGAGAATATGAAATTCCAGCGCGAAGCACACTCGCTAAAACCATGGACATTCTCAATGCTGGCGTATCTCTGCAACGAAAAGTAACATTCCCTGAAGGGATAACATCACAAAAAATCATATCTATTCTTAATAAAACGCCTTTTATGAGAGGTCAAATTATAGATGTTCCAGAAGAAGGAAGTCTATTTCCAGATACTTATTTTTATACTCACGGTATGTCGAGACACGAAATTCTTAAAAAAGCAGAACAAAAATTTGAGATGACGCTAGCTGAACTATGGTCAGGCAGAAAAGCTAATTTGCCTATAACATCGCCAAGACAAGCGGTTACTCTTGCATCTATTGTAGAACAGGAAACAGGTCAGCCCGAAGAAAGGGCCCTTGTCGCATCTGTTTTTATTAACCGATTAAACTTAAAAATGCCGTTACAGTCAGATCCCACTGTTATTTATGGTCTTCAAAAAAAAGGGTTAGCCCCCAAACGTCTTCTAAAAAAGCACTTAAAAGAAATGCATGAATGGAATACCTATATGCTTCGCGGCTTGCCGAAAACAGCTATCTCTAATCCAGGACTTGCCTCTCTTAAGGCTGTTTTAAACCCCGCATCAAGTGACTATTTGTATTTTGTTGCAGATGGTCTTGGAGGACATAGATTTGCGAAAACACTGGACGAACATAATAGGAATGTAAGACAGTACAGAAAATTTATGGTAGATAAAAATCAACAGGAAACAATTCGGAAATGAACCTCGAGATAACCAGACGTGGTCTTATGCTTGTATTATCCTCTCCTTCTGGTGCTGGCAAAACGAGTATATGTAAAAAGCTCCTTGAAAAGGAAAAAGAACTTACACTTTCTGTTTCAGCGACAACACGCACAAGACGTCCAGGAGAAGTTGAAGGCGCGGATTATCAATTTATTTCAACCCCAGAATTTGAAACGCGGATTAACAAAGCCCAGTTTTTAGAATATGCAAAGGTGTTTGGTCATTATTACGGCACACCATCATATCTAGTAGAAAATAGCCTTCAGTCTGGAAGAGATGTTTTATTTGACATTGATTGGCAGGGCACACAGCAGCTAAAGGCAAAAGCACGGCAAGATCTTGTATCTGTTTTTATTCTACCTCCGTCTATAAAGGAATTGGAGAAAAGACTTTTTAAACGTGCTCAGGATGCAATTGAGGTAGTGGCTGAGCGCATGTCAAAATCAGCAAACGAAATGAGCCATTATCCAGAATACGATTATGTGATTATCAATTACGATTTAAACCAATCTGTGCAGCAAGTACAATCAATACTGCATGCTGAAAGATTGCGCAGAGAAAGACAGATTGGTTTAGTGGAGTTTGTAAAACAGCTTCGCTCACAGCTGTAAGTTTATATAAATTACTTCTTCATAACCGATTTGCGATGACACTGCTAAATGGGGCTTGCGATATTTTTTAATTCTATTTGTGCTGCCAAATGATTAGCAAGCTTGCAAAAACATTCAGTTGGTAATTGTTGAGGCCTTGATTGCGGGTCGATCCCAAGAGAGGCGAGCATATCTGCGCCGCCAAATTCTTTAAAACTGGCGCGAAGCATTTTCCTACGCTGATTAAACGCAATTTGTGTTACTTTTTCAAGATGTTTTAAGGAGCAATCAAATTCAGGCTTTTGCTTCGGAATAAGCTGAATAACTGCTGATGTGACTTTGGGCGGGGGAATAAATGCCGATGCCGGCACTTCAAATAGGATCTCAGAAAAAGTAAGCCAATTGCAAAGAACCGATAGCCTGCCAAAATTACTATCACCAGGTTTAGCAACAATGCGTTCTGCTACTTCTTTTTGAAACATTAACGTCATTTTGGTGAATGCTGGCGCATGTTCTAGCCATTGAATTAATAACGGCGTTGCAATGTTATAGGGTAGATTTGCAATGATTTGCCTTGGTTGCTGGCCTAACTCCCATACTGGTAGTGTTAATGCATCTGCTTCCATTATGGCAAGCCTTGTTCCTGCAGCTTGTTGTAACGCCTCTAAATAGCGAACAGCACGCTTGTCCTTTTCAATGGCTATGAGGTGGGGTGCTCCTTGTAGTAATATAGAGCGTGTAAGCCCGCCAGGCCCTGGACCAATTTCAATAACACTACCTTCAAATGGCGCTGCTGCCTGAGCTATCTTGTCTGTAATATAAGTATCGAGCAGGAAATTTTGACCAAGTGATTTTTTTGCTCTTAAGTCAAGTTTGGATAGTGTTTGTCTAAGAAAGGGGAGCTGGCTTACCGGATCTTGCATGAATAGCGTTTCCTATTTGAGAATACTGGCAGGGTTTACGCTTTTGTCACTCAGCATTCTGGCATAATCGATAGCAGCAATTAAACTGTCAGGTTCAGCCCTATTTTTTCCAGCAATATCATACGCGGTACCATGGTCAGGAGAGGTACGGATAAAATCAAGCCCAAGTGTGATATTTACGGTTTTCATAAAATCCAGCGACTTAACGACAGGTAGAACTTGGTCGTGATACATGCCAAGAACACAATCATATTCTCTGCGCGCAGACTGATGAAACAGGCTATCAGCAGGCAAAGGGCCTGTTACATTCACCCCCTCAGATAAAAGTTGTGATAATACAGGTTTAATTATGGTGATATCCTCACTACCAAGCGTGCCTTTTTCTCCTGCATGGGGGTTTAACCCGCAAACCGTTATTCTGGGATTCTCTATTCCAAATCGGTTTGTTAAGTCCTGTTGTGTCACTATCGCTGTTTTATAGAGTAACTCAGGCGTAAGCCGTTCTGAGATTTCCGATACAGGATTATGAATAGTGACTGGAATTACCCGCAAAAAATCATTTGCCAACATCATCACAGGATGTTTTCTGTGCCGTGATAATGAGGCTAGAAACTCTGTATGCCCTGGATAGGTAAAACCTGCTTTATATAACACATATTTGTTTATCGGGTTTGTTACCAATGCAGATGCATCACCTGCGAGCACGTAGGTTACTGCCTGTTCAATAGATCCTAAAATTGAGGCGCTATTTGCGTCATCGGGATGTCCTGCAATCACCTCCGCTGGCCATCGATGCGGGAAAATAGATAGATATTGCTTGTCTAATTTTTGCCCTGGCTGCCAGATACGTATATCCAAGTTCAATCCAAGTTCACCTGATAATTTTGTCATATGTTCTGGATCTGCGATTGCCACAAAGGGCTTTTTGCCTGTAAGAGCCGCTTTTAGCGTTATTTCAGGACCTATGCCAGAGGGGTCACCTGGCGTCACAATTACGGGTGTTTCGGCACTTGATAACGCACTCATTCGGTTTTTATTTCGATATTGGCAGCGCGTCTTAGCCGCATGAGATATCTAAGGCTTAGAACTGAATATAATTTATTAAATTCTGCTTCTTTCAGTTTTTCCAAAGATGGAATGTCAGGTGTTTCTTTTACGCGACTACATATCATGAATACTGACAATTCATTATCAGCTGTTTGTATCACATCGCTCACCTCTTCTACCTTGAGGCCAAGAACCAATTTTTGAAATGAATTTTCTAACTTTTCAATCACAATATTATTAATTTGCCCAATAACCTCACTGCCCATAGACACATGATATTTTCTCAAAGCATCACAGCTATTAATTTTTTCTGTTTTGGCTCTCAATCTTGAAATTTGAGCGTCTTTTGCTTCTGTAGAAATGTTGGGGGGGAGCATGAGTACTGCACGCGCGATTGAAACTGTATCAAGCCTTGGATCGTTGAACCCAAATTCTCGATAGCCCTCTAATCTGAAAAGATAAGAAAAATCCTCAGATTTTAATAAAACAATATTTTTTCCTGAAAGCCTCGTATTTTCAATTGCTTGCAGTATGTCTGAGGGTAATTTTTTTGCTTGCACCCAGCCAATACTACCCCCATTTTTTGAACTTCCTGACATAGAATATTGAGCCGCTATTGCATTAAAGTCTGCCCCATCACTAATCGCTTTTTCCAATTGATCGACAAGTTCGTGGGTTTTTGCGAGCGGTCTTGAAGGGGTAGGCATCAAAACAATCTCCGAAATTTTATATTGAGAAGCAGACAAGTCCACTAAAATTTTTTTTCTTTCTGCATTTGCAAGTGTATCAACTTGTGCAAATTGACGCCGGAATTTCTGCGTTAAAACCCCTGTCCAGACAATATCTGCTTTAATTTGGTCAAGTGCGGTGGAAGCTCGAATTCCTGCCGCTTGAAGTCGTTCTGTCGCACTCAGAATTTCATCAGCATAAATATTCTCAAAGAAAGCACGCGCTGTTGTTGTGGCTTGTGCAAGTGCTTCAGGTTTCAATGAACGCCCAGCCTGGATTTTTAATGTTTCATCAATAAGCATTTCAAGTGCTTCATCCCGGTATAGTTTCACATTCTCTGCATTATCATTCTTTCCTGTTGTGAGCAGCAGTAATCGAATTTTATGTTCCAAATCAACTGAAGAAATAGCCGTCCCATCTATGACCGCTACAACAGATGCGGTTGTTTGCGCAGTTGCAGGCAGTGATTGTATCAAATATAGAGGCAATAACATCAATAAAAAACTCAGACATGATCTGAAAGACACCATTTTAAAACCTAAAAAATTGGATTTTTGCGGGAATTTTGTACAATTCTGAGATTTTGGTATCAATGTTCATCTCCGCGGGCAAGCAGAAAGCCACTAATAGTAAAAATTAATATAGCAGGAAGCCATCCTGCCACAAAGTCAGGTAATCTTGAATTATGTCCAAGAAGAAAAATTAAGTCAGAGACAAAATGATATAAAAAACCTGCCCCTAATCCTATAATAATAATACGTACTCGCCTTTGTCTTGAAAAGGTCGGCAATGTAAAGCTTGCCGCTAATAAGGCAAGACCGATAAGCTGGAGAGGTAGTGCAAGTGTTTTATGAAACTTTACACGTAGTTTTTCCACGGGAATGCCAGCTGTTTGAAGGGTATTTATGTAATCCGATAATTCATACAAGCTAATAGTTCTAAGAGGTCTTCCTGCATTTAACATTATAGATTTATCTAATGTTGAGCTGGGTTTAAAGTTATTTAAAATCTCAACCTGACCTTCTTGCCTTGTTCGACTTGGATTATCAAACACCCAAAATCCATTATCAAGCCTCATTGATTTCGCTTTAATTAGTGATTTTAATCCACCAGACTCGTTAAGAACATATATAATCGGATTAAAAATAATTCCCCGCTCGGTATTCATATTTGAGCCATTAATATAAACATTATCATTTAGAATAGTATCTCGAAGCCAAATGCCTGAAGAGGATATAGACACTAGATTATTTTTCTGGTTCTTGAATATCGAATTCGTCTGAGAGTCATGTTGCTTGCTAATAACCGCTGCGATAGGATTAAAAACAAATATATAGACCAGCCCGAACAGACCTGCAGCTAAGATTACAGGGAGCAATGTTTGCCAGATATTTTGACCAAAACTTCTGATAGCCACAAATTGCTGTGATTTTGACCAGAAGTAAAAGCAAATAGCAGACCCAAATAACAACCCAAATGGCAGAATTTCATCTAATAATGTTGGCAGATTCATCAATCCCAAAAGTAAAATACTAAGATTAGACACATCGATGTCATATCTAGAAACACGTTGAAACAACTCAACAAAATCAAGTAGCACTACAAAACATAGCAAGATGAATATGGTTCCGAATACCCACGCCAAATAGCTTCGTGCCAGATAAATCGTTATGGTAAGAGACGGAAACCAACTCATTCATGAAGCTCCGCTAATTGGAACGATAATAACCTGTCTTTCTGGCTACTGCTAATGATACTCACAAAGCCGATTATTGCAGGAATAATAGTAACTAGATACATAGCAGGCCATAAAAATGGATAATTGATGACTAATGATTTGCTCATAACATACAAGATTTGGATCGCCAGTCCAAATAGACTTGCAAGTGTCAGTCGTTTGGCAAGGCTTACCTGTTTGGAGAGACGATAGAAAAACAAGGCAATTGCAGTAATAGATAACGAGATAACAAGCAATGGTGATGATAGTCTGTAATGCGCTTCAGCAAATCTCTGTCGCCAAAATAAATCATTAGCAGCAAGGTTGCGATTGAACAGATTTGAGACAGACTCTTCATTGGCATCTTTTACACGCTCTGAAGAATCTTGTATTTGTGTATCTCTTATGATGCTGAATGTATAACTATCAAAGGATATGATGGTACTTTCTTCTGCTTCAACGCTTGTCTCAGTTCGCTGCCCATTTTTTAGAATTACTACTGGCTGGTTTTCAAGGGTGGTAAACTCTCCTATTTCAGCAGTATAGGTGACATGTTTTTTCTTGTTCTGGGTATCTTGAATAAATACATTGCCGACTGAATTGCGAGAATGCTTCTTGCCGATAAAGATAGTTAAATTTTGGTCAATATCGATAAAAACATTATCTTGAAGTAGGAGTTTTGGTATTGTGTTTCGCACCTCATCTTGTACTGTTTTAAATCCAGAAAAACTAAGTGGAAGCAAAATTAGGGAGTTAAAAAACAAAAAAGCAGATAATAATATGCTGAATAAAACAGGTGCGACAGACAGCTGTAACGGACTTAAGCCAACTGCCTGCATAACAACAATTTCCCTATCTGATAAAAATCGATGCAGAGTCCATAAGATAGCGATGAAAGCGGATAATGGAACAGTTACAAAAAGCCAGAGAGGCGCTGCTAGAAAAGAGAAGCGCAAGAAATCGGCGAATGACGCACCTTGGGTAATAACCACATCTAATATTCTAAGCGACTGATTAAGCCAAATTACGGCCATAAGACAGCTTAAAATGATAAGCCAGATCCCCATAATATTGCTAAAGAAATATTTGTTAAGTTGGTTGTTCATCTAAATGCCAAACACTATATCAAAACTATGTTATAACCATAGTCGCTCAAACTTGCCCATAACGAAATTATACAAACGATAATAACACACATGATTTATTGAAAGCATTTTATATTGCAAATCATGATTATAGACCCCATAAATCAGACGTTTTATTATGATACGACAAATATCCAAAAATTACATAATTACTTACCCAAAAATCACTTAATAGGAATTTAAAAAAATGAGTTTTCAATTCACAGCTACATTTGATCCCACGCCAGAACAGCGGGCTGCTATTTACAGTGTAAATGAACAGCTGGAATTTAGTCAGGGCCTAGAAGAAAATTTAGCAGCGGCTCTTAGTGATTATTTAAAACGAGCTTCATTCAAGGGAAAGATAGGAAATTTTTTGCCGTTCTATCCAAGCCAAACTGATGTCTTGATCGGCGGGATAGGCGCTGGACTTGCAACCTCATCTGAGGCTGAAATTTGGGGAGATGCGCTCTATAAATCAATGAAGAGCAAACCATTTAATGAGGCAGTTTTGTCAGCTGCAGATTTTGAAGATGAAATTATCGAAGGAATTTTGCTAGGTGCAACTCTCGCCTCTTATGAGTTTAATAGCTATTTTACGAAAAAAGAAGAAGAGTCACCAAGCGTAAATCTCATTATAACAGGGATTGATGAAGCCAGATTTAAACGGATTTTAGCCGAAGTCGACGCCATGGCAGATGGAGTGCATCTGGCGCGCGATCTGGTTTATGAACCTGCCAATATTTTATATCCGGAAAGTTTTGCCAAGAGATGTGAGCCACTAAAAGACAAAGGACTTGAGGTATCTGTTTTGAATGAAAAAGATATGAAAGAGCTTGGAATGGGCTCCCTCCTTGGGGTTGGTCAGGGAAGCGTTCGCGAATCCGCGATTGTCATTATGAATTGGCGGGGCGGCGGCGATGAAGCTCCGCTTGCTTTGGTAGGTAAGGGTGTGTGCTTTGATACTGGCGGCATATCTATTAAGCCTGCCAGAGGCATGGAAGATATGAAATGGGATATGGGCGGCGCTGCTGCTGTTACAGGGGCTATGTGCGCCCTTGCAGGACGAAACATTAACCATAATGTTGTTGGTATCATTGGTCTTGTTGAAAATATGCCAGATGGCAATGCACAACGGCCTGGCGATGTTGTAACTTCCATGTCAGGGCAGACGATTGAAGTGATAAATACGGACGCTGAGGGGCGACTTGTATTGGCAGATGTACTCACATATGTCCAACAAGAATATAAACCAGAGGCCATTATTGACCTTGCTACTCTTACAGGCGCTATTCTGGTCGCGCTTGGTAAAGAATATGCTGGCTTATTTTCCAATAATGATGCGCTCTCAGAGCAAATAACATCAGCGGGAAAAAAAGTATCAGAAAAAAGCTGGCGGATGCCTATGGAAGATGCATATGATAAGATGCTAAAGTCACATATTGCGGATATGAAAAATATTGGTGGTATGTATGGCGGCTCTATCACGGCTGCTTGTTTCTTGCACCGGTTTGTTGAAAATAATACGCCTTGGGCACATATTGATATCGCTGGTAAGGCATGGTCAGACAAAGCAACCCCGACTGTACCTGCAGGGGGAACAGGATATGGCGTTCGACTATTAAACCAGATGATTGATGATTGGCAGCCGATTACAGATAGCTAATTGGATATGAGTAATGTTGCATCAATTTGATTTTTATCATTTAAGAGATGGTGATTTTGCCAAACCAGCACTATTAATTGCTGAAAAAGTGCTGGTTAATTCAGCTAAATTACTCATCCTTGCACCAAAGAATAAATTATCTGATTTAAGTGTTCGGTTTTGGAGTGATAAAACAGATAGTTTTATAGCGCATGGAATGGATGTTGAGGATGTGAGCGATTTTGCTCCAATATGGTTATCATCCAACGCAGGCGATAATCCGATTTCAGCAGATTACGTGATGCTAACAGATGGTATCTCTCTGAAGGATTTTTCTGCGTTCAAGCGTGTATTCAATTTGTTCGATGGCTCTTCACAAATAGCAACAGAACAGGCGCGGATGCAATGGCGCAACTGGTCCTCACATCCAGAACATCTCTGCAGGTACTTTACTCAATCGCATACAGGAGGATGGCAACAGACCGCCTCCAATGCCGAAGAGTAAGCATAAATATCGATTTTTAGGGGCTCACGCTAACTATTTCAAAAAAGCACATGATAGAAGGTTTTTTTTTGCGGATTGATTTGCTATAACCCGCGCGTTGATAGATCAGTTGGATTTATTTTATGGGTTTTATTAAAAAGCTGATATGACCGTCTCAAAGCGTGGAACTTTTATCTAAATAAGGAACAAATTTATGTCTACACAACGCACTTTTTCAATTATCAAGCCAGATGCTACAAGACGTAATCTGACAGGCGCCATTAATTCCAAGATCGAATCAAGTGGTTTGCGTATTATTGCTCAAAAGCGAATTCAGATGTCTGATGCACAAGCAAAAGAATTCTACGCTGTTCATGCAGAACGCCCATTCTACAATGATTTGGTGTCTTTCATGACCTCAGGTCCAGTTGTTGTACAAGTGCTTGAGGGAGATAATGCAGTGTTAGCATATCGCGAGGTTATGGGCGCAACCAACCCTTCAGAGGCCGCAGACGGCACCATTAGAAAAGAATTTGCTGAGAATATTGAAGCTAACTCTGTTCATGGATCTGATAGCGATGAGAATGCTGCAATTGAGATTTCACATTTTTTTAGCGATGATGAAATTGTAGGCTAACACAAAAAAACGCCAGCATGCGATGGAGTATGCTGGCTTTATAATTGGAAAGGAATTTCCAATTTAAATTCTTTAGTTTTTTATCTTTCCAGACCTCTTGATTGAATTCATTTTTAAAGAAGAAAAATGGCCATCAGAACCAAAATTACGATAACACCTGCGATAATGACTTTTGATAGGGATAAAAACCCCTCATAAAAAGATAGATGATTTCTTGCTTGCTTATCAAAATTATCTGTTTTCATTTGAGCGCCACTCCCCCTTAAACTAAATAAATCTTATAGTATAATGACCTGAAAAAAAAAGATGCGCAATCTGTTTTAATCTAGATTTTGCAATTTTAAATAGCTGTTGGAAACTATCTTAGCAGTATAATTTTTTTGGCTAGCTAGGTTATTGTTTGATGGCGGCATTTGATGCCAGATTACTTTGGACTCTGCGATTTCTAATTGCTTATTTACAAGAGATGTTAGAATCAGCGGGTATAAAATATGTTCTTCGCGCAATACCCGGCTTGCTAATGTTTCTGGAGTGTCATTAGCCCTTATCGAAAGTTCAGATTGGGCAATAATAGGCCCATCATCAAGTTTGCTAGTGACTAAATGAATAGTGGCGCCATGTCTTACCTCACCTGATTCTAAGGCTCTCTCATGCGTATTTAGCCCTTTGAATTTTGGCAATAAAGAGGGATGTATGTTTATAATTTGTCCCTTCACCTTATCTACAAATTCGCCTGAAAGTACTGCCATATAACCAGCCAGAAAAATCCAGTCAGCTTGATGTTTTTCAAGCTCATTTAAGACCGCTATTTCATGTGCGTGTTTGCTTGGATATTTGGCGCGCGCAATCAGCTTTGTTGTAATGGCGTGCGCTTCTGCAATCTCAAGACCTTGCGCCTGTTTATTTGCAATTACACATACTATTTTGCAGTGTAGGTTTTGCTGTTCTATGGCGGTTATCAGTGCCGCCATATTACTGCCGCGCCCTGAAATAAGAATGGCAAGTTTTAACATTGATATGTCGCTTCTACCTGTCTTAAGCTAACGCCAAGAATTCTCCATGCCTTCCAGAATAACAGCGTCATTTGTTCGCTTCTCAATTTGACCTGCCAGCCAGGCATCTTCGCCGGTTTCCTGAATGGTGCGTAAAATGCTATCTGCTTTATCTTCTTTAACAAATATGATGCCGCCAATTCCACAATTAAAGGTGCGGGCAAATTCAGAATCAGTCATATTTCCACTATATTTAACCCATTGAAAAACGGGTAATAAAGGGCGATGCTTTACAGATAATCTAAGACATAAATCTTCGGCATAGCATCTAGGCGGATTTTCGATTAAACCGCCCCCTGTAATGTGGGAGAAGCCAGTAACACCGCCAGATGAAAGTGCTGCCTCAATAGCATCGCGGTAAATTCGCGTTGGGGCGAGAATGCTCATCGCAAGTGACATGGTTTTATCAAATGGAGAGGGGCTGTTATAATCCAAACCTTCTCTTCGAATTAAATTTCGAATAAGCGAAAAGCCGTTTGCATGTATGCCAGATGAAGGAAGCGCTATGGCAACATTGCCCTGTTTTACCTGATCTGGGGTGAGTATTTGGTCTCTTTCAACCGCACCCACACAAAATCCAGCTAGGTCATATTGACCAGACTGATAAATGCCAGGCATTTCTGCTGTCTCCCCTCCTATAAGGGTGCAACCTGCCTCAACACAGCCATCTGCAATGCCTGCCACGACTTCGATTGCAACATCAACCTGAAGCTTTCCAGTGGCAAAATAATCAAGAAAAAATAGCGGCATTGCCCCTTGCGCTAACAAGTCATTTGCACACATTGCAACAAGGTCAATACCAAGCCCTCTATGAATACCGCTATTATGCGCTATTTCTAGCTTGGTGCCAACGCCGTCCGTCGCTGCAACCAAAATCGGGTCATTAAAACCGGTATTCTTTAAATCAAAGAGCCCTCCAAACCCGCCAAGATCTGCTGTTCTGCCTTTTCTTGCAGTTCTCTTAGCATGCGGTTTTATAGCATCTACAAGTGCATTTCCTGCATCAATATCCACACCAGAATCTCGATAGGTAATGGGTGATGGATTGTTTTTTATATCCATGCTAGTAAGACCTTGATAATTTGTTATGTTAGAAGGTAACTTTATTTTTATAGTGGTTTTAATTTATAGCATTAGGAATTGCAAATTGTCCCGCATTTTGAACACACTAATGGTAATTATCGGTGTTGTATTTTTTAGTGGTGTCTGTAATGCAGCGCCAACTTGCGATTCACCCGCTTTTGCCGTTGAAAATGTGCGTATAGATGAAATCGCTGAGACTGGGACTAAAGCTCGTGAAAATGGGTTAAGCAAGGCAACCAGTAAGGCCTTTAATCGAATCCTAACGCGATTGCTATTAAGTGAGGAGGATGTCTCAGCACTTTTGTCAAAAGCAGAAGCACAAGATTATCTGGGATATTTTCATATTCACAATGAGACAACCCTTGCCATAGGGTATTTAGGGGAAATCGATTTTTGTTTTGATGCCAAAGAGGTGCGGCGCTTATTCAGACAAAATGGCCTTGCCTGGGCAGAGTTAGTCAGCCCGCCCATTTTAACGATTCCAATTTGGCGAGAGGCATCAGGCGCTAT
>Ga0181606_10000601_pt1 | contig 29822 bp, 30 predicted proteins | sample 041ome_10_FD_132994 | JGI IMG/M metagenome (GOLD analysis project Ga0181606, IMG submission 132994) | Coastal salt marsh microbial communities from the Groves Creek Marsh, Skidaway Island, Georgia - 041412US metaG (megahit assembly) | ecosystem: Environmental > Aquatic > Marine > Intertidal... | reverse complement strand
GTGGCAAAGATGTATTCTACTCCATGAGTTTTAACTAAAGTTACCAGGACAACTGCTACAGCTCCTGTAGCTCCTGAAATCATTCCAGGGCGACCTCCAAATATGGAAGTGATTAATCCCATCACAAAGGCAGCATATAATCCAGTTAGTGGAGAGAGTCCTGCGATAAGTGCAAAGGCAATCGCTTCTGGCACTAATGCTAATGCAACCGTTAAACCTGAGAGTATTTCTGTTTTGTAATTAACCTCTTGTGAAAAGTCAAATAAGTTGATAAGTTTCTTCAAAATGAACTATTTAAGCGGCAAAAATACACTTTCCTACCTAAACTGCCTAAAAACATAAACCCTCGGATGAAATCTTATCCAAGGGTTTAAACCAAATCAACCAAACAAAAACTAATTTTTGTATTAATTATTAAACAAATAGCGTGCCAAAAGTTCAATCATAAAAAAAGTATTTTTAGTTAATCTTAAATTATTTCTTCAACTTTGTGTTATGAAATATCCAGGTCAAATAGCAGTTTTAGGAGGAGGCTCTTGGGCTACCGCTCTTGTAAAAATACTTACAGATAATCAGGTAAAAGTGAGTTGGTATATCAGATCACAAGAGGATATCGACTATTTATTGACTAAAAAGCACAATCCAAAATACCTAACTTCGGTTCAGTTTAACACCGATCAATTAGAACTAAGTTCAGATATCAATGCTATTGTTGCCTCTTGTGAGCATATAATTTTAGCAATTCCATCCGCATTTGTAGCAGCTGAACTTTCCAAACTCACCGGCTCCCTTAAAAGAAAAACCATTTTTTCTGCCGTGAAAGGAATCGAACCAACGTCTGAATTGATTATCGGGGAATACCTCAATCAAGAATTTGGAATACCTTTCAACTATATTGGAGTGATTACAGGGCCATGTCACGCTGAGGAAGTTGCCTTGGAACGGCTTTCCTATTTGACTATTGCCTGTATGAATAAAAGAAGAGCTCATCTTTTGGCTAATATGCTTTCTAATCAGTACATTATCACCAATACGTCTCGAGATGTAATTGGTACAGAATATGCTGCAGTTTTTAAAAACATTTATGCCTTAGCTGCTGGAATTGCCCATGGTATTGGGTATGGAGACAACTTTCAGGCAGTCCTTATTGCAAATGCAATCGCTGAAATGAAAACGATCATCAAGGCGATTAAGCGAAAGCGAAGAACCCTTTATCATTCTGCCTATTTAGGTGATTTATTGGTAACAGCGTATTCAACTTTTTCAAGAAATAGGATGTTTGGAACAATGATAGGTAAAGGGTATACGGTTAAAAGTGCAATGATGGAAATGAATATGATTGCTGAAGGGTATTATGCTTCAAAAAGTGCTCACAATATACTAGAGCGAAAAGAACTTTTTGATCAAGCCCCCATAGCAACTTCTGTTTACCGTATTCTTTATAAGGGAGAACGTCCTCGTCCTGTGTTTAAGGAATTACAAACTCGATTGATCTGATTAAAACGCATATTCGCGTTCTACTTTGCAAATTTTGACATTGTAATGATGGTACCAGTTACTTTTGCCTAATTGCATTGCCACTTGGTGTTCTGCATTGTTTTTCCAAGACAGTATAGCGGCTTTATCTTTCCAATAACTGACAGTAATCCCTAGCTCACTCCTTGCGGAATCCATTCCTAAAAAACCATCTTGAGCATGCGCTAATTCTTCCATAGCTGCGGCCATTTTATGATAGCCATCATCATTTTTTAGGGTTGAAGTAAAAATTACGGCATAATAAGGAGTGGGATACATTAGATAAATTCTTTTTCAGTAAAATAGGTCACGATTGCTTCTTTCATAAGTACTGATTGTTCTCCCGATTTTAATGGAGGTAATTGTTCAACGGTCTCATAGTGAGGCCAACCATCATCATCGGTATATGAAAATCGATAATATCCATAGGGCTCTAACAACCTACAAATCGCAATATGAATCAGGTTAATTTTATCATCTTTCTTAAACTTGCGGTGATATTGTCCTAATTCTTGAACTCCAATCAAATAAATAATGGCATCGATATCCATTTGTTCGTCAGCTGAAAATTGATCGGTTAATCGTTCAACGATTAAGTCCCATTTTTCTTTTAATTGTGGATCTCTAGACATTCGTGCTTTTATATGGTTTAAAGCATAAGTTTCCCTAACTTTAAATCGATTAAACTAAACATCAAAGTTAACTCTTTATTTTATATGAATGTTATAGATATTATAGCGGCGCTATTGTTGGCACTAGGATTTTATAAAGGCTTTAAGAATGGACTTTTAATTGAAATGGCCTCCATTATTGCCCTAGTAGCTGGTAGTTATTGTGCCTTTCATTTTTCTGATTTTGTAGCTGAATTTTTATCAGATCAATTTCAGTGGAACGAAAAATACCTGAATAGTTCCGCTTTTATAATCACCTTTCTAATCGTTTTATGGTTGGTATACCTATTAGGAAAGATATTGACTAAACTAGTACAAGTGCTCTTGCTTGGCATGGTTAATAGAATTTTGGGAGGAGTTTTTGGACTCTTAAAAATCCTCATCATCCTAGGGGTATTGTTGGTTTTTCTGGATGAAAAATTAGGAGTAAGCAGTTGGATTTCTGAGGAAACAATAGAGACTTCGCTCTTATATGAAATTTTTATTCAAAGCGGCTCTTTCATATATCATCAGATAGTAGAACATCAATTCTTTGATCACATCCGTTCTTGGTTTTAGCTTCATTCTTAGGCGGAAGTTAAATAATATTTTTACATTTGAAACAATAACAAGTTAAAAAGTTATAAAAATGCAAAATAAAGTGTTAATTACTGCCTTAGAACAACTCGGAATACAGTCTATAAATAATGGGACTTCAACTGGATCAGCATCCTATTTATCAGATCAACTGATCACATCGCTCAGTCCTGTAGATGGTAGGCAAATCGCTAAGGTAAGTATAACCACAAAGGAAGAATTTAATCGAGTGGTTGAAACTGCTTCAGAAGCTTTTTTGCAATGGAGGGATGTTCCCGCTCCTCAACGCGGGGAAATTGTTAGACAGTTTGGAATTCGATTACGTGAACTTAAAAAGCCTTTGGGGATGTTGGTTTCCTATGAAATGGGGAAATCCCTTCAAGAAGGATTAGGTGAGGTTCAAGAAATGATTGATATCTGTGATTTTGCAGTGGGACTTTCTCGACAGCTCCATGGGCTAACGATGCATTCAGAGCGCCCTGGACATCGTATGTATGAGCAATACCATCCGTTAGGAATCGTTGGAATTATATCGGCGTTTAATTTTCCGGTGGCGGTTTGGGCATGGAACACCGCCCTAGCTTTAGTGTGTGGAGACGTATGTATCTGGAAGCCATCAGAAAAGGCTCCGCTCTGTGGTATAGCGTGTCAAAAAATCATCGCAGAAGTTTTAAAAGAAAATAAAATGCCTGAAGGTATTTCTAATTTGGTAAATGGCGATTATAGGGTTGGAGAATACATGACGGAGCACCATAAAATTCCATTAATTTCTGCAACAGGATCAATACGTATGGGTAAGATTGTTGCACAACGAGTTGCTGCTCGATTAGGAAAATCGCTCTTAGAACTCGGAGGGAATAACGCGATTATTATTACCCCAGAAGCAGATCTTAAAATGACCATCATCGGGGCTGTTTTTGGTGCAGTAGGTACCGCAGGACAACGCTGTACTTCTACTAGAAGACTCATCATTCACGAATCAGTATACGATCAAGTAGTTGAATCGCTTAAAAAAGCATACGAACAAATCAATATTGGTGATCCATTGGATACCGCTCATCATATGGGGCCATTAATCGATACGGCTGCTGTTTCGATGTATGAAAAGGCCCTACAACAGGTAGTCGCTGAAGGGGGTCAACTTATCGTACCAGGAGGTGTGCTCTCCGGAGCGGGATATCAGAGTGGATGCTATGTAAAGCCCGCTATAGTTCAAGCGGAAAATTCCTATCAAATGGTGCAAGAAGAAACCTTTGCCCCTATTCTTTATTTGATCAAATACAAGGGCGATGTTCAAAATGCCATTGCTATTCAAAACAATGTTCCTCAAGGATTATCCTCTGCAATAATGACGACAAATCTTAGAGAAGCAGAAGCTTTTCTTGCGGCAAGTGGATCAGATTGTGGAATTGCCAATGTCAATATCGGAACTTCAGGAGCTGAAATTGGAGGTGCATTTGGTGGAGAAAAAGATACCGGTGGTGGTCGTGAATCAGGTTCAGATGCTTGGAAGGTTTATATGAGAAGGCAAACCAATACTATTAATTATTCAAATACACTTCCGTTGGCTCAAGGAATTAAATTTGAATTTTAATTCCTACCATTTTCGTTAGGATAGTAGGTGTATACGGCTTCGCTTTGCCAAATTTGTTTGGTGTGAATATCCATGGCGGTAAGGGGCCCTTTAAAAGCTGCTCCAGTATCAATATTCCATACATTTTCTGCCTGTACTGGAGTGAATTTACCAATTCGACTCACTGGGGTATGCCCAATAAAGATCTCAGTATAGCACTTTAACCGTTGAGGATAAAAGTCATCCTCAGGCGCTAGTTTTCCATCAATAGCTAGAGCGAGTTCCCATAAGGTGCGGTCCCAATAACACATTGCAGGAAAATTTTCATATAGAACTCCTTTGATATTGGTAAATCCCGCATGCACAAAAAGTCGATTATCAGCGTCGATATAATAATTCTCAAGTGATTCAAAAAAATTGGTGTGAAGTTCTATTAGTTTTTTATCAGTAATTGCCTGATAGCTTTCCACGGTAGCTTGACCTCCATGCAGCAGCCATTGTTCTCTTTTATGGAGCCCTTTAAGCCAATCTAAGCACAGTTGATCGTGGTTCCCTCTTAAAAAGAGACAGTTGTATTGCGCTTTAAGTTCAATAAGGTAACTTATTGTTGGAGCAGCATCAGACCAGCCGTCGACATAATCACCTAAGAAAATTAGTTGATCTTCTTGACACAGTTGAAGTTGATCAATAAGTGCTTTTAATGCTTTTAGACCTGCATGGATATCTCCAATTACAATTGTTCTCATAACTCAAAAATAAGTTATAAACTATAGATAGAATTTAAAATTTTATGAAATTTACCTGAACAATTTTGATTGGCTTGTGAATAAGAATTATTTTGCACGCTCAAATAAAGAAATGAAAAAAGTATATTGTATCGGAGAGGCATTGATTGATTTTGTTGCTGAAAATCAAGGAAGTGATCTTAAAAAGGCTGAGAAATTTACCAAAAAAGCAGGTGGAGCACCAGCCAATGTCGCTTGTGCGATTAATAAACTCAATGGAAATGCAGCATTTGTAGGAGCCGTCGGAAAAGACGCCTTTGGTTCCTTTTTAAAACAAACACTAGCCGATCATAAAGTAGACCTGTCTGAATTACAAGAATCAGACACCTTTACAACGCTTGCTTTTGTTTCTATTGCTGAAGATGGTGAACGAGATTTTGTTTTTAGTAGAGGAGCTGATATGCAATTGTCCTACCGTCCTAAATTGAAACACCAATTCAACAACCAACTCTTGCACTTTGGAGCTGCGACTGCATTTCTAGGTGGTCCGCTCGAAGAAGCCTATGGTCATTATTTATTTGACGCCCTCACCCAAGAGGCTTTTATTTGTTTTGATCCAAACTACAGAGCTGATTTATGGGAACATAAAGATGAGATTTTTATAAAAAAATGCATACCATTTGTAGAAAAATCACATCTATGTAAGTTCTCCTTGGAAGAAGCGTTACTGATCTCTGGAAGTGCTACAAAAGAAGAAGCTTGTGATGTTCTACATACCATGGGAGTGCCTGTTATTTGTATTACTTTAGGAGCGGAAGGCACCCTGTTAAGCTGTAAGGGTCAACGAGCGATTATTCCTTCTACAAAGGTATCTCCTGTAGATACTACAGGTGCTGGCGATAGTTTTATCGGATGTTTACTACGTCAACTATCTGAGCTAGAACAACCTATCGCTATCTCAAATAATTTTGATAAACTCCTAGAGATGATCACTATTGCTAATAAAGCAGGAGCGATTACTACCACTAAATTTGGAGCAATTGCTGCACTTCCAACAGCAACCGAAGTTTTTTAATTTAGGGAATAGTACTTATGGTTGTTTGTTTACCGTTACAGCATTTGCTTGAGCGGTAGGCATGACTACAAGATCTGCAATATTCACATGATAGGGACGGCTAACGATAAAGGCGATGATGTCAGCAATGTCTTCAGCTTTTAATGCCTGAAAACCTTGATATACCTTAGCCGCTTTTTCTTGGTCTCCTTTAAATCGAACCTCACTAAAACTGGTTTGGACTAACCCTGGATGTATAGCACCTACTTTGATGTCCGTCTTATTAAGATCGAGTTGCATTCCTTTAGTGATGGAATCAACTGCAGCTTTGGAGGCACAATACACACTTCCGTTGGGATACACTTCTTTAGCAGCAGTCGATCCAATATTGATGATATGGCCTGTATTTCGGTCTAACATTAAGGGTAAAACCGCTTTAGATACATAGATTAATCCTTTCACGTTGCTGTCGATCATCGCATCATAATCCGCTAAAGGAGCCTCTTGAAATGCATCTAAACCATGCGCATTTCCAGCATTATTCACCAGAAGATCAATAGACGTAAAGTCTTTCGGTAATGATTTGATTGCAGCGAATACAGCATCTTTATCACTAACATCAAAACACAGCTGATGTGTTTTGCAGTCCGCTGGTAATTCCTTGGTTAATTCATCAAGCGCCTCTTTTCTTCTACCACATAGAATAAGCTGATATCCTTCTTGAGCCAATCGAAGTGCGGTTGCTCTTCCAATACCAGAACTCGCTCCGGTCACTAAAGCAATTTTAATACGCATAGTAAGTTTTTTAATTATTCAATTTTATGTCCTCTAGTAGCTTCTAATAAATCAAACCAATCTTCCAATTCCAAGTCTATTTTAGAAGCATCAAGCGCTTGTTTTATTCGTTCTTTCTGCGTGGTCCCCACAACTGGGAGTATGCCTGCTGGATGTTTTACGAGCCATGCTATTAATACTTGTGATACTTCTATTCCGTATTTCTTAGCTAGACGTTCCAAGGTCAAGGTAAGCAACGGATTTTCCTTTTTTAGACCTGTCCCTAGGGGACTCCATGACATGGGAAGTATTTTTTTCTCGATGCATTGATCCAATTGACCATTGTATAAGGAGTCATAGTGGGTTAATGATACTTCTATTTGATTAATTTCAACAGAAATTTGACGGTCGATCATGGAGAGTTGAGAAGGAGTAAAGTTGGACACCCCAAAGGAGCGAATCATCCCTTTATTTTTTAAATAATGGATCGCTTCTGATATTTCATAGGGATTCATCAAAGGACTAGGTCGGTGTAAGAGCAGTACATCTAAGTAATCCGTCTGTAAGTTCAGAAGTGATTGTTGTACAGAATTAATAATATACTCTTTGGTATAATTATAATGATGTACCTTATAATTTCTGCGGTCACATACTCTTGATATTCCACATTTGCTGATGAGTTCGATGGACGCTCTTGGGATACCACTGGCTTTTAATCCAGCTCCAAAAGCTGCTTCATTGGAGTAATCTCCATAGATGTCTGCATGATCAAAGGTGCTTACTCCAATAGACACACAATAGTCAATTAAGGAGGCCATTTCTTGAGTAGAATAATCTTTGCCCCACTCTCCCCAGGTCATCGTTCCTGAGATCACAGCTGAAAAATTTAGTTTCTTAGTCATTATAAAAAGGTTTACTATTCCTTAAATTCATCATAAATATTAAGGCGTTTGGCTTATTTTAACCAATCATTAACAATAGGTGTAAGATATAATTTTTTAATTGCAGACACAATTTTCTAAAGCTTCGTTTTATATGGAAGAAAACAACACAATTGATATTGCACAGATCAATGAAAAGATTGCCCAAGAAAGTGCATTTATAGATTTGCTCCTTCAAGAGATGGACAAAGTTATAGTAGGGCAAAAGCAAATGGTAGAACGATTATTAATCGGTCTTTTAGGTCAGGGACATATTCTGTTAGAAGGGGTTCCGGGATTGGCTAAAACATTAGCAATAAACACCTTAGCTAAAGCGGTTAAAGGGAGCTTTAGCAGAATTCAGTTTACTCCAGATCTTCTTCCAGCAGATGTCATCGGAACGATGATTTACAATATTAAAGAGAATGATTTTACCATTAAAAAGGGTCCCATCTTTGCAAATTTTGTACTAGCAGATGAAATCAATAGAGCTCCAGCCAAAGTGCAATCGGCTCTATTAGAAGCGATGCAAGAAAAGCAGGTAACCATTGGAGATGAGACGTTTCTATTAGACAAGCCTTTTTTGGTTTTAGCGACTCAAAACCCTGTAGAACAAGAAGGAACCTATCCATTGCCAGAAGCACAGGTAGACCGTTTTATGCTTAAAACGGTGATCACCTATCCAAAGATGAGCGATGAGCAATTGGTAATGAGACAAAACCTAAAAGGCAGTTATGAACAAGTAAACCCCGTGGTTAGTGTTCAACAAATTTTATCGGCACAGAAGGCAGTTCGCGAAGTATATATGGATGAGAAAATCGAACAGTATATCTTAAACCTAATCTTTGCTACACGCTTTCCAGAAAAGTTTAATCTAGAACAGTTAAAACCACTAATAAGTTTTGGAGCCTCTCCAAGGGGATCCATTAACTTAGCGACTGCTGCAAAATGTTATGCTTTTATAAAGCGAAGAGGGTATGTAGTTCCTGAGGATGTTAGAGCGGTAGTTCACGATGTACTTCGACACCGTATCGGCATAACTTATGAAGCTGAAGCGGAAAACATCAGTTCGGAAGATATTATCAATACCATAGTAAATGAAGTAGAAGTTCCATAGAATTAAAAGTAGGAGAACGCTGAGGATGGATACTAAATCGCTTTTAAAGAAAGTTCGTAAAATTGAAATAAAGACGCGCCGACTTTCCGATCATATATTTGGAGGGGAATATCACTCTACCTTTAAGGGAAGAGGAATGACCTTTAGTGAAGTGAGACAATATCAATTTGGTGATGATGTTAGAGCTATTGATTGGAATGTAACCGCTCGTTATAATGAGCCTTATATCAAAGTATTTGAAGAAGAACGTGAATTAACGATGATGTTGGTTGTTGATGTTTCTGCTTCAGGACAATTTGGAAGTGTTGCTTCGAGTAAAAAAGACGTTATTACTGAAATTTCAGCAACATTAGCTTTTTCTGCCATGCAGAACAACGACAAGGTGGGGCTTTTGCTTTTTACCGATAAGATAGAGCTTTTTATTCCGCCAAAAAAGGGAAAGAGCCACATCCTTCGAATTATTCGGGAACTCCTGGAGTTTGAACCTCAGCATGCAGCTACAGCTATTCATGTGCCCTTGGAATATTTAGGAAAAATTCTTAAGAAAAAATCAATTGTATTCCTACTTTCTGATTTTGTATCAAAAGAATATCTATCAGCTTTAAGAGTTGTTGCTAAAAAGCATGATCTCACAGGAATTCGTATTTATGACCCTAGAGATGAAAAGCTTGAAAACATTGGATTGGTTCCCATGATGGATTTAGAAACTAAGCAAATTCAATATGTAGCGACAAGCTCAAAGAAAGTTCGTTTGGAATATGACACTCATTATCTTAATATGCACTATCAGTTTAAAGATTCCTTTACCAAATCAGGGGCTGGAGCATTGGACTGTAGCGTTCAGGAAAGTTATGTAAAAAAATTGATGGGTTATTTTAAACAACGATCTTAAATGAGTTATAAAAGAAGTGATACTAGTATTCGGGTACTCCTACTCATTGGAGCATTTTTGGCGGTATATACCTCCTTTGCTCAGCAAGTAGTTAGCGCTATTGATCGCGATGAGATAAAAATAGGGGAACAAATTACGTACAGTATTCAAGCGAGTCTAGACACCACCTCTCAGGTGGCATTTCCAAAACCAGAACTCTTTCCAATAGAGGTGGTTAAGCTTCCTAAAGCCGATACTATCGCTATTGATGGTCAGTGGAAGATTTTACAAAAGTACCAACTGACACAATTCGATTCTGGACGAGTGAACTTACCGAAATTCAAGGTTTTTATAGATTCTTTGAGTTTTGACACCCAATCCTATGAGGTACTGATCAACGATGTTGAGGTTGATACGACCCAACAAAAAATGTATGATATCAAGCCTATTATAAAGGTTGAAAAATCAGTTCAGCTACCATGGAACTGGATTCTTATTGTTCTTGTTATAGGATTGATCTCCTATGGGCTTTACCGCTATTATAAAAAGGGAATTGAAAAGTTTGAAAAAGAGGAAGAAGCCTTAATCCCTCCCTTTGATAAAGCGATGAGTGAGCTGGATCGATTGGAGAATTCGTCGTACTTAATAAAAGAAGAATTTAAAGAATACTATTCTCAACTTACTAATATTGTACGTTCTTATTTGGAAGAAGAGGTTCATATTTCAGCATTAGAAAGTACCACTCAACAATTGATTGATCAATTAGAACTTTTAAAAGATTCGGGAGCTTTAGAATTAGATCAAGAGACTATCGATCGTTTTGATGAGATCCTTAAAACAGCTGATTTGGTGAAGTTTGCTCGATCTAAACCTGAAATTTCTAGGGCTGAACAGGACCGAAAACACCTTAAGGAGGTCGTGACTAAAACCAAGGAGGCAATTCCAGAACCAACAGAAGAAGAACTGTTGCAACAAGAGGCCTATAAGCAAGCCTTATTAGAAGCTGAAAAACGCAGAAAAAAACGTCAAATCACATGGGCTATAGCAGCGCTTGGAGTTCTACTATTGGGTGGAGGAATTTTTTATGTAGGTCCAAAAAACCTTTGGGATACGGTAACCTTCAACAGCTCTAGAAGACTCTTGACAGCTCAGTGGGTTACTTCAGATTATGGTATACCACCGATTCAACTCAGTACCCCAAAAGTACTCGTGAGGAATTTAACTTCAGTTGCCGCTAGCAATGAAACAAATCGACAACAATTTGAGTTACAAGACCAGGAGTTTTCCATGTATTTAACTACTGTCCAACTGAACACGGAAGACGAACCAGACTTTGACCAATTAGCAGAGGCCAGTATCGCCTCTCTAGAGGCCCTGGGAGGAAAAAATATTATTACAAGACAAGAACCGCATACCACAGTTGATGGTGTTGAGGGCGTAAAGGTCTTTGGACGCTTTAGCTTAGAAGATCAATCAACTGAAGAAAAACGCACCTATGAACTCTATGTGTTTGGAGGTAAGGGGTTTGCTCAACAAGTACTGTTGATCTACACTGAAAATGAATATACAAAGCAAATTAAAGAAGCTATAGTTGCTTCAGTACGTTTAAAAGAATTAGCAAATGATGAATGATGTAACTTTTGCAAATCCTGAGTTTTTCTGGCTATTTCTTCTGTTGCCGGTCCTCTTGCTTTGGTATATATTCAAACGTCATTCTCAAATGGCAAGTTTGAGTATGACTACCACAGCAGGGATTCGCTCAAAATCCTATCATCATTGGTTATTACTCAGTAGTAAAGCATTTAAACTAGTTGCTTTTGCAGCTCTTATTGTAGCATTAGCACGTCCTCAGGTGGTCTCTGTTGATGCCAAAACAGAAACGACAAAAGGGATTGATATAGTTATGGCCATTGATGTTTCTTCTAGTATGTTGGCTAAGGATTTAAAACCCAATCGTCTTGTTGCTTTAAAGGAGGTGGCCTCTGAATTTATCAAAGATAGAAGTTCTGATCGTATAGGTTTAGTGGTTTATGCAGGAGAAAGTTATACCAAAACCCCAATTACCTCGGACAAGAACATTGCCTTACAATCATTAAGAGAAATCAACAATGGAATCTTAGAAGATGGAACAGCTATTGGAATGGGATTGGCAACCTCGGTTAACCGGTTAAAAGATTCAAAGGCACTCTCTAAGGTGATTATTTTGTTGACCGACGGAATCAATAACGCTGGATTTATTGAACCCAAGACGGCGGCTGATTTAGCCTTGGAATACAACATTAAAGTCTATACTATAGGAATTGGAACTAATGGTAATGCCATTTCTCCTATCGGCTACAATCCCGATGGAACATACCGCTACGGAATGCGTCAGGTGGAAATCGATGAAGAATTGCTTAAGGAAATAGCTTCGCTTACAGGAGGACAGTATTTTAGAGCTACTGATAACCAAAAGTTAGAGTCTATTTATAAGGAGATTAATAAATTAGAAAAAACAGAAATTGAGGAGTTTAAGTTTTATTCCTACGAAGAAAAATACCGTATATGGGCTTTATTAGCTTTTGGGTTATTAAGCATAGATTTTATTGTAAGAAAAACCTTTTTGAGAAGTTTTATTTAAGATGATACAATTAGACGAACCCAGATATTTATACTTGTTAGGAATTCTTTCCTTGTTTGTTCTATTGCAGTTGATACTAAGCTTCTGGAAGAAAAAAACACAGCAACGATTTGCTTCAGCTGCGCGTTTAAAGTTGTTGGCCCCTGAAATGTCTCCATCCAAGGCCATTTTAAAATTGATGCTTCAACTTTTAGGTTTTACCGCGTTGATTGTTGCCTTGGTAAATCCAAAAGCAGGAACTAAAATGGAAACTGTAAAAAGGGAAGGGGTGGATATTGTGTTTGCAGTTGACGTTTCCAGAAGTATGCTCGTTGAAGATATGGCTCCTAATCGTTTAGAAAAAGCAAAACGCTTGGTGTCTGAAATCATCAATCAATTGGCGAGTGATCGTATTGGTATTATCGCCTATGCTGCCAGCGCTTACCCACAGTTGCCTATCACAACAGATTTTGGTGCGGCAAAGATGTTTTTACAGTCCCTAAATACCGAAATGCTATCTTCCCAAGGGACCGATATAGAAGAAGCGATAAAATTAGCGACCACTTATTATAACGATGAGGCGCAAACCAATCGAATTCTTTTTATCATTTCGGATGGGGAGGATCATTCACTAGGAGGTATTGAATCGGCTATAGAAGAGGCCTTAGATCAAGGTATCAAGATTTTTACCATTGGCGTGGGAACCACTAAAGGAGGGCCCATTCCTATTAAGAAAAATGGAATTCTTCAGGAGTTTAAAAAAGATCAAGAAGGAGAGGTCGTTATCTCAAAATTAATGCCCGAACAGCTTCAAAACATTGCGGATTTAGGCAAAGGAACGTACCTCTATGGTCAGCAGACCGATGCAACGGTTAGTAGCATTAAGAACGAATTAGATCAATTGGATAAAACTGAATTTGAAACAAAAGAATTTTCGGATTATAAAGATCAGTTTCAATGGTTTATCGTAGTTGCACTGGTATTCTTTATGATTGATATCTTTGTATTGGATCGTAAAACACATTGGTTTACTAAATTGAACCTATTTAAAGAGCAGAAAGATGTATAGTTTTAGACATAGCTATAAGGCGTTGGTGGCGGCCATGTTCTGCATAATTGCAGCTCAGGCTCAAGAGGAAGAATCACTTTCAAATAAGCAACTCAAAGCGGCAAATAACCTTACTTTTGAGGGAAATGAACGCCTAACAGAAAAAGATTTTGTAGCAGCGGAAGCAAAGTATAGAGAATCAATATCTATTAACCCTAAGGCGATGAATTCTAAATACAACTTAGGAAATGCGTATTACAATCAAGAATCTTTAGATGAAGCGGCTTTATCGTTTGTCAAAGCGGCTAAAGTAGCCGATACAGACCTCGAACGTCATCAACCGTTCCACAATTTAGGGAATACCCTGATGAAAAAAAAGGAATATGCGAAGGCCGTTGAAGCCTATAAAGACGCTCTTAGAAATAATCCTGCGGATGAGGAAACTCGATATAATTTAGCATTGGCCAAAAAACTATTACAGGACCAAAAAGAACAAGAAAAACAAGATAATAATAAGGATAAAGAAAAGGATAAGCAGGATCAAGACGATCAAAATCAAGACCAAAAGGAAAATAAAGATCAAGGAGATCAAGAGAAAGATGATCAAGGGGATCAGCAAAAAGGGGACGATAAAGAAGATGAAAATGGAGACCCTAAAGAAGATAATAAAGGGGAGAAAGAGGAACAAAAAGAGGGAGACGGAGATCAGAAAAAAGAACAGCCTCAACAACCTCAAAATCAACAGCCCCCAAGTAAGAGTCAGTTGTCACCTCAACAGATAAAAAATCTATTGGAAGCCGTTCAAAATGAAGAGAAGAAATCTAAAGAAAAGATGGATGCTCAACAGGTAAAAAAAGCTCCAGTTAAAGCAAAAAAAGATTGGTAATGAGAAGGCTTAAACTACATCATTTATGGGTATTGATGGTCCTTATAGTTACTTCACAGGGACTAGCACAGGAGGTTGTTGAATTTAATATGCAGCTTTCCAAAAGTAAGATGGGTATTAATGAACGCATTCGTGTTGATTTTAGCATGAATAAAGATGGTGATCAGTTCACTCCTCCCGATTTTAAAGGCTTTAGAGTGGTGATGGGACCTTCCCAATCGACCAGTTCATCCTGGATTAATGGCGTAAGAAGTTTTAAACGTACCTTTTCCTATACGATAGCTCCGCTACAAAAGGGAACTTTTCGTATTGGTCAAGCTTCTATAATTATAGATAAAAAGCAATATAAAACTCAATCTAAAGAGGTGATTGTTACCGATGCAGTAAAGAAGCCAAGCGATCAATTAACGGCTTATGATATTGCTGAAGAAAAATTACATTTAGTAGCAGAGGTCTCCAAAAGTGCTCCCTATTTAAATGAGCCGATTACGGTGGTCTATAAACTTTATGTGGGAGGAAACATCAATGTCTCAAATTTCAGACCCTTAGAGAATCCTACCTATGAAAATTTCTGGTCATCAGAGTTGCCCATTAAAAATTATAAGTTCACTACTGGTACTTATAAAGGGGAACCCTATAATGTAGTGGATCTTAAACGAGTAGTTCTCTATCCTCAAAAGGAAGGGGAGTTAGTTCTGGAGCCTTTATCGCTTGAAATTACTGCAGATGTTCCTACGAATCGAAGAGATTTTTTTGGAGGAGTCATCTATTCATCAACGAATAAAGTGGTTTCTGCAGGGAAACGAACTATAAAGGTTAAACCCCTTCCACAAGAAGGGAAACCTGATAATTACACTGGAGCTGTTGGAGATTTCAACCTGTTTGTAGAACCTTCAAAAAAGATTCTCAATGCTGGAGAATCACTTCAGTTAAACGTACGTGTAAAAGGGAAAGGAAATCTTAAATTATTTCAACTTCCAGCACTTAAAGTACCTGCTGCAGTGGAGGTTTATGATCCTGAATACAACGAAGACGTTACAACAACTTATAGCGGAATGCAAGGAGAGGTTTCTGAGAATTATACCTTAGTTCCTGGTTATAAAGGAAAGTATCCTGTTCCCCCTGTTGATTTTTCTTATTTTAATCCCTCCACCAATCGCTATTATACCTTGAGTTCTGAAGAAGTACTACTTAAAATCTTGGAAGGACCAGAACTTGAAGACACTAACAATCAGCCTTTAGCCATTAAGCAAGAAGTGATTGCAGATGATCAGTTTAAATTCATTGAATTGCAAACGACCTTAAGCCCTATTGAGAATAAACGTTTCTTCGGAAGCCGCTCTTATTACCTCAGTTGGTTAGTGCCATTACTATTAATTCCACTAGCGATTTTATTTGGCAAGAAGAGACAAGAACGCCTCTTAGATGTGGAAGGAAATAAAACTAGAGCATCCAATCGTCTTGCTAAAAAATACCTGTCTGCAGCCAAAAAGGCTATTGCAGATAAGGAGGCTTTTTATATTGCCTTAGAGCGAGCGCTACACCATTTCTTAAAGGCGAAGCTCAAGATTGAAACCTCAGAACTCAATAAGGAAAAAATCGCTGAAATCCTTAGAAATAAAGAGATAAATGAAAGCGCAATTGAGGAATTGATTCAGCTTTTAGAACACTGTGATATGGCCCGATATAGTCCAATATCAGCAGTTGAAATACAAACTGATTACCAGCAATCGATTGCGACTATCACACAACTAGATAAAAAATTATAGGTATGGAATGGAGAAAAAGCATACTGATTTTAGGACTGTTATTAGGATCAATTAGCCTAGTTTTTGCTCAGGGAATGGAATCATTTGACGCTGCAAATAAGGCGTATAATGAAGGTAAATTTCAAGAAGCAGTGAACGAATACCAAAAGATTATAGCTCATGGAGCACATTCATTTGAGGTCTATTTTAATTTAGGGAATGCCTATTATAAGCTTAATGATGTTGCCAACTCTATCTATTTTTACGAGAAGGCAGCATTGATTAATAAGGATCATCCATCACTTCAAGTTAATTTAGCTTACGCGCGGCAGATGACTATCGATGCAATTAATCAAAAAAGGGAAAATGGATTATCAACGGTTGTTAATGGGGTTATTCAATCAGTTCCACTTAGCACATGGACCCTTCTTAGTATTCTTTTTATGCTCTTATTTGTGGTCTCTTATTTAATCTTTTTGTTCTGGAACACCACAAAGATCAAACGACTTGCTTTTGGGAGTAGCCTTATCCTTATAGTTTTAAGTTTAAGCACTTACGCTTTAGCGTATCAACATCAAGCGCTAGAAGCGCAGGAGGCCCCAGCTATTATTTTTGAAAATACCATCGTTAAGGCTGAACCTAATGAACGCGGAGCCAAACTATTTGAACTACACTTAGGAACAAAGGTTCAAGTGCAGGATCAAATGGGAGAATGGGCTCAGGTTCAGCTTGCCGACGGTCAACAAGGGTGGCTTTTACAACAGTCCATCAAGCCAATCAAATAGATTTAATAGTCTATTAACAGCACCTTTTTTAAAATCCTAGTATATTTGTCCTTTAGATGAAATTAAAACACTACATAGGACTATTTTTTATGCTGCTCATGCTAGGATCTGCAGTACAGCCCATAGATCGACTTCTTTTCGATACGGATATTGAATTATCCGATGGGATGAATAAGGATTCTAAAGACAGTCTTGAAAAAGAACTCAAATCTGATTTGATTTTTATAGAGTTGAATCATCTTTCCTATGCTTATCATTTTGATAATCAGCGTTTAAATGTCGCTGATGATATCGTTGTCATTCAACATTTTGAGGACATTATTCTTCCTCCCCCAGAATGTTAATCCAGAGTTAGCCCGTTTAAATAAAAATTAACAGACACTAAATTCTATAGTGCCAGCGACTATTTTTGTATCTTCATCTATTGAAGTGCCAATGGTCGTTCAACTTAAATGACAGAACAATGGAAATAGATAAAATATTTGAAAACAACAAAGAGTGGATTAGTCATAAATTGGACACCGATCCAGCATACTTCAACGAATTAGGTAAAGGACAAAATCCAGAATTATTATACATCGGTTGCTCGGATTCCAGAGTGACTGCTGAAGAACTGATGGGAGCAAAACCCGGAGAAATTTTTGTGCATAGAAATATCGCCAATATGGTGGTGAGTATCGACCTTAACTGCATGTCGGTAATCAATTATGCCGTAGAACATCTTAAGGTAAAACACGTGGTGGTCTGTGGTCATACCGCTTGTGGAGGAGTTAAAGCAGCCATGGAATCTAAAGATTTAGGAATTCTAAATCCTTGGCTTAGAAACATACGAGACGTATACAGACATCACGCTGATGAGCTTAATTCCATCACTGATGAAGAGTTAAAATACGACCGATTGGTAGAGCTCAATGTTGAAGAACAATGCACCAACATAATTAAAACAGCTGTGGTTCAAAGAGCGATTCGTCACCGTGGATTAAAGGTTCATGGATGGGTATTTGATTTACACACAGGTAACTTAATCGACTTAAAAATCAACGAAACCACCATCCTTGAAGGTATTCGTGAAATTTACCATTTAGACTAATACTAACCCTTAAAATTTTATAATGATGAAAGGTTTATTCAAGCATTTCAAAGGTGATTTTTTTGGTGGTATTACTGCTGGAATTGTCGCACTTCCATTGGCATTAGCCTTTGGTGTTTCATCAGGGCTAGGACCTGATGCAGGTTTATATGGAGCTATATTTATCGGAATTTTTGCTTCGACATTTGGGGGGACCCCCTCTCAAATATCTGGACCAACAGCTCCGATGACTGCGGTTAGTTTGTTAATTGTCTCCGGGATTGTAGGGGCCTATGACGGTGATATCTCAAGAGCCCTACCTGCTATATTAACGGTATTTATACTCGCTGGATTAATTCAAATTCTCCTTGGGACCTTAAAGTTTGGAAAATACATCAAGTATATTCCCTATCCCGTGGTTTCTGGATTTATGACGGCTATTGGTGTTATTATCATTGCCACACAATTACTCCCTTCATTGGGTTATTACCCAAAACAGGATATTGAGTATGTGTCGACTTTTAAGGCGGAAGCTGAAGAGGTGCTTCTTGAAAAAATATTAAAAGAAGAGGCCGGAGAAGGTTATTTAGTCCTCGAAGATTTTTCAGAGACACAAAAAAGAGCGGCAGTCATTTCTGAGTCGGAAATTGATCAAGAAGCCCAACTGATCGCAAATGATCATTCGAAGTCTGTTTATGGTGCTTTAAGTATTTTACCGAGAGCGATTCAAAACATCAACTATTTAGAATTTATTTTAGCCTTTATAACCATTGTGATTATCTATGGGTTTAAGAAGATTACAACAGCGGTTCCTTCAACCTTGGTAGCTTTACTTGTCGTCTCTGGAGGGGCTTACTTTCTAAATCTAAACTATGTGACCATAGCTCAGATACCACAAGGCTTTCCTATTCCACGTTTGGAAATCTTTACTGAATTTTCATTGGGGGCCATTTCACCCTATTTGTTTACATCCCTTTCTCTTGCGCTTTTAGGAGCCATTGACTCGTTGTTGACCTCTGTTGTGGCGGACAATATGACCAAGACCAAGCACAACCCTAATAAGGAATTAGTGGGGCAGGGAATCGGTAATGCCGTTGCAGGATTGTTTGGTGGAATACCTGGAGCAGGAGCGACTATTAGAACGGTTGTGAATATTAATGCGGGAGGAAAAACAAGGCTTTCTGGAATTTTCGCAGGCCTGTTATTGCTCGTTGTATTATTAGCCTTAGGGCCAATTGCATCTAAGATTCCAGCAGCAGTATTGTCTGGAATTTTAATCACAGTAGGTATTGGTGTAATGGATTATAAGGGACTTAAAGCAATTCCTCATATTCCCATTGGAGAGATTGCCATCATGATTATTGTCTTGATCTTGTCTGTATTCTGGGACCTAGTGAGCGCAGTAGGAATTGGCTTAGTGTTGGCTTCACTCATCTTCATGAAAAAGATGGGCGATGTGACCGCTGAGCAAACTAAAATAACTCCTGTGAGCCCTGATGAAGACCTACAACATATGCCTAATCATCAAGTCTATGTCAAGGAATTTGAAGGGCCGCTTTTCTTCGGATCAACCTCTGATCTTCAAGAATTAGCAAAAAAGGTTCCCAAAGAGATCAAGCACATTATCCTAGTGATGGATAAGTCTCCCTATATCGATCAAACGGGTTTATATGCCTTAGAAGATATGATTATCGGATGGGAGATCAATGGAATTGAAGCCTATTTGGTTGGAGTTCAATCTCAACCACGCTTGAGATTAGAACGCATTAGCCTTATTCCAAAGCTTATTCCAAAAGAGCATATTTTCAAGAGCTTAGATGAATGTCTGGCCTATATTAAGACGATTGAAAACTAAATAAGCCCTTTAAAAGAATCGCATAAGATTGCGTATCTAAGGTTAGATTTTATTAAATTTGCATGCGCTATTGGTTTAATAGACCATAGCGCATCAATTTTTTAGTTATGCTCAATCAACTACATAAACATATAGAAGAAGTTACTTCTTTTACTGCGACATCCTTAGATGAAATCGAATCGTTTAGAATTAAATACCTTGGAAAAAAAGGGGTTTTAAATGATTTGTTTGCTGCATTTAAGACCATTCCTAACGAACAAAAGAAGGAATTTGGGCAATTACTCAATCAGCTTAAGAACGCCGCTACAGCTAAGGTGAATGCCCTTAAATCTGAATCAGAATCTCAAGGTGACGTTCAGGGAAGTTATGGGGATTTAAGTAGGCCAGGTGAACCACTTCCTCTAGGAGCAAGACATCCTATTTCTATTGTCAAGAATCGAATCATAGAAATCTTTTCTAATATTGGTTTTAATGTGTCAGAAGGCCCAGAGATGGAAGATGATTGGCATAATTTTACGGCCCTAAATCTACCAGAACATCATCCTGCAAGAGACATGCAAGATACCTTCTTTATTCAAACTGATCCAGATATCCTATTAAGAACCCATACCTCCTCTGTACAAGTGCGATATATGGAAAACAATAAACCTCCTATTCGTACGATATCACCAGGACGTGTATACAGAAATGAAGCCATATCGGCTCGTTCTCACTGTTTCTTCCATCAGGTAGAAGGATTGTATATTGATAAAGATGTTTCTTTTGCAGATTTAAAACAAACCCTTCAATACTTTACGGAGTCGCTTTTTGGAAAATCTAAGATTCGACTTAGACCCTCTTATTTTCCTTTTACAGAACCAAGTGCTGAAGTAGATGTGTATTGGGGATTGGAAACAGAAACCGATTATAAGATGACCAAAGGAACGGGATGGTTAGAGATTATGGGTTGTGGTATGGTAGACCCTAATGTACTTCAAAACTGTGGAATTGATCCTAAAGAGTATTCTGGTTTTGCTTTTGGTATGGGAATCGATCGAATTGCACTACTATTGCATCAAATTTCTGATATTCGTTTATTAAGTGAAAATGATATTCGCTTTTTAGAGCAATTTAAGAGTGCACTTTAATCCCATTCCATAAATGGATTCTTACTCAAGTAAGAATTGTAATAGCGAGCATCTGAACTTACTTCAACACCCAACCAATCTGGTTTTTCAAAATCCTCCTCTTCTGATGTTAGTTCAATTTCAGCAAGAATGAGTCCTTTATTAGCTCCTTTGAAGACATCTACTTCAAAGACTTTTCCATGAACTGGGACCAAATAACGATCCTTGATGATGATTCCTGGTTCACAGAGTTGAAGTAGTGCCTCAACTTCTTTACTACTTAATGATTTTTCCCATTCGAAGCGAGATAGTCCTGAATCAGAAGACTTGCCTTTGACTGTAATAAACCCTCCTTTTGAGGTCTTTCTTATACGTACCGATCGCTCAGGATCTGAATTCAAATATCCTTGAGCGATTGCATGTGAAGAAGTAGCTTCTTTAATGAAGTCTAAGTTGTTAACTCGGAATTTTCTTTCGATTTCTTTCATAAAAAAAGGCCCGATAAACGAGCCCTAAAATTGAATTATTCTTCGATTTGTGAAACACGCAAGGTGTTGACCATACCTTTCGTTTCAAGTGGCATAGAGGATAAACTCAAGATATAATCGCCTGGTTCAATAAATCCTTTGTCTTGCGCAATTTGGTTAAGGTCATCAACCAATTTATCGGTAGACTCTCTGTGGTCATAGTAAAAAGCTTTAACACCCCAAAGAAGGTTGAGCTGAGATAATATTTTTCTATTTCTAGTAAAAACAAGAATATGCGCCTCTGGTCGATATGCTGAAATTTGATAAGCGGTATACCCACTATTGGTCAATGTAGTAATTGCCTTGGCTTTCATTTCATTGGCCATAACAGCAGCGTGATAACAAACTGATTTTGTCAGAAAACGCTTGGTCTTCGCTTGAGGAGCTAATAAAGGAACTCTAATCAATTCAGAATGTTCTACAGCACTAAGGATACTCGACATTTTTTCAATGACCTGAACGGGATATTTTCCTACTGAAGTTTCTCCAGAAAGCATCACAGCATCAGCACCATCCATTACGGAGTTGGCAACATCGTTTACCTCTGCGCGTGTTGGAGTTAAGCTATCGATCATGGTTTCCATCATTTGTGTAGCAATTATCACAGGAATTCGTGCATCTTTAGCTTTAGAAACTAATTTTTTCTGAACCAAAGGAACTTCGTGTGCAGGAATTTCAACTCCAAGGTCACCACGAGCTACCATTAATCCATCGGTAAATGCAATAATTTCATCGATATTTTCAATAGCTTCAGGTTTTTCTATTTTAGCTACAATAGGAATTTTATAATCAGCATGTTTGCTGATAAGATTTTGTAGATCGATGATGTCTTCTTTAAAACGAACAAAAGAAAGCGCAATCCAATCCACATTTTGACTAATCGCAAAGATAGCATCGTTAATATCCTTTTCTGTAAGTGCTGGAAGAGAAATCTTTGTATTAGGTAGGTTCACCCCTTTCTTAGATTTAAAAGGGCCACCTTGAATTACTTTGGCAACTACTTCATTCTCCTTGTTGGTGCTCACCACCTCAAACATCAACTTACCATCATCGAGTAAAATTCGTTCTCCTGGATTAACATCCTTTGGAAATTGGGTATAATTCATATAGGCCTTAGAGGCATTTCCAACAAAGGCTTCACCAGTATAGAAACGAACTTCATCACCAGGACTAACCGTAGCACCTTCTTCCATAACCCCTACTCGGAGCTTTGGACCTTGTAAATCAGCTAAGATTGATATATGATAGCCTAATTCCTCACTAAGGTCTCGGATATATCCGATTCTTCTTTTTACATCTTCATAATCGGCATGCGAGAAATTGATTCTAAATACATTTGCTCCTGCAAGAATCATATCCTTTAGGATTTCTTTAGAGTCTGTTGCAGGTCCTAAGGTCGCAACGATTTTGGTTTTCTTATCAATAGCCATATTATAATATTAAGTTTAGTTTTGATTTTAAGCCTGTATAATCAAGGCGGTAGGCCATCACTATCTCAGGTATCGATTTAATTTTTTTAATGAGTTCATTAACGTTAGTCGGATGAAGATCTTCTATTTTAACAAAAAAATCTACCTCTTTTCGTTCAGGGATCAAATACCTATTGGTTTTAATCGGTTCATCTTGAAAGAGATCTAGGCTAATAGTTTTTTGTTCTACTATCGCTTTATTTGCAATGAGAAACCAATTTGTTTGGTCATTCTCATTTTCATAATTAAAAATTGCAACAGAAGAATTATCGCCTATAACAACATCACTACTGAGTCGCTTTAAACTCATTTTGAGTACTTTATTGAGATGATAGGCTAAGGTGAAATCTTCAACACCAGTATGTAATGCTAAAAGTGTAAAATCAGTTTCAAACTCTTGAGCTGTTAATTTATGCTTAGCTACCATAGTCTCCTAAAAGTTTGACAAATATAAGATTATTCAACAATATGATAGAATATCATCCTTCAAATTTGAAAGACTTTAGTATAAATGTTATAAATAACACATTTTGTTTACAATTCGATAATTCAATTCTTATTTTAGGGATTCTATCTGATTTTGAAATACAAAATAGGCTCTTTTTGAAGCAATCTCCTCTGCTTTTTTCTTTGAAGTGGCTCTGGATTTAGCAACGAGTTTATTGTCGATATATAGTTTGACCCCAAAATGCTTCGTTTCTTCATTTCCAGTATCTTCATAACTGGTGAATTTAAACCGTTTTTTTTGTTTTTGACACCACTCAATGAGTAGGCTTTTATAGGATGTGATCTTTCCCTCTAATCGTTCTATATCTACATAAGTATCGATGATTTGTTGCTGAATAAACCGATGACAATAAGAGAATCCACGATCTAAAAAGATGGCGCCGATAAAGGCTTCAAAAAGATTACCGTGAATGTTTTCTCCAAAACTAGAAGGTTCGGTTTTAGACTGAAAAAAACGCATCAAATCGAGTTCTTTTCCTATTTCGTTTAGGTGCTCTCTGCTAACGATTTTAGAACGCATTTTAGTTAGATAGCCTTCATCTCCCTCAGGAGCCTGTTCAAAGAGGTAGGTGCTGATAATGGTCCCCAATACAGAATCACCTAAAAACTCTAAACGTTCGTAATTGACTGCTTTACCTTCTTGGTCTTTTAAATGAAGTGACGAGTGGATAAACGCTTTTTTGTAGAAGTTGATGTTTTTAGGTCTAAATCCTAGAATCGCTTTTATTTTAAAATAAAAATCCCCTTCCATATCGGATGGGGACTTTCTTATTTTAAATATGCGTTTCATAAAGATCTAATCCTCAAATTTTTTAAGTACTACACAAGCATTATGTCCACCAAAACCAAAGGTGTTACTCATAGCGATTTTTACGTCCCGTTTTTGAGCTTTATTTAATGTGAGATTTAATTCAGGATTAATTGTTTCATCCACATTAGAATGATTGATAGTTGGAGGTATAATTCCTGTTTGAATCGACATGATTGACGCGATGGCTTCAATTGCTCCTGCAGCACCTAAGAGGTGACCTGTCATCGATTTAGTAGAATTGATATTGATGTTCTTAGCGTGATCTCCAAAAACATGGCAGATTGCTTTAAGCTCAGCAACATCTCCTAATGGAGTCGATGTTCCATGAGTGTTGATCGCATCTACCTCCTCAGGAGAAATACCAGCATCTCTTAAGCAGTTTTCCATCACTTTAATCACACCGAGACCTTCAGGATGTGGAGCAGTCATATGATAGGCGTCAGAAGAGAGACCACCGCCAATTACTTCAGCATAGATCTTAGCTCCTCTCGCTTTAGCATGGTCATAATCTTCCAAGATGAGAGCTCCAGCTCCTTCTCCTAATACAAATCCATCACGTTCTGCATCAAAAGGTCTTGAAGCTGTATGGGGATCATCATTTCTAGTGGAAAGCGCATGCATGGCGTTAAAACCTCCGACGCCTGCGATGGTAACGGCAGCTTCACTACCCCCGGTAACAACAACATCACAATGCCCTAAACGTATATAATTTAAGGCATCAATAATAGCGTTGGCAGAGGAGGCACATGCTGATACGGTCGTATAATTGGGACCCATATACCCGTTTCTTATCGAAATATTTCCTGGAGCAATATCGGCAATCATTTTTGGAATAAAGAACGGGTTGAAACGGGGAGTACCATCACCTGCTGCAAAGTTCAACACTTCATTTTGGAAGGTTTCTAATCCACCAATTCCAGCTCCCCAAATTACACCAACTCTTGATTTGTCTAGCGTATCATCGAAGTTAGCATCAGCGATTGCTTCTTCGGAAGCAACGATCGCATATTGAGTAAAACGATCTAGTTTTCTAGCTTCTTTACGGTCTAAAAAATCATGTACATTGAAATTTTTTAGTTCACAAGCAAATCTTGTTTTGAATTTTTCTGCGTCAAAATAAGTGATAGGACCAGCTCCGCTCTTCCCAGAAATTAAGCCATCCCAGTACTCTTCTAAGGTGTTTCCAATAGGAGTCAACGCTCCTAAACCTGTAACAACAACTCTTTTTAATTGCATAGCCTTTGTTTTATATCAATCAAATATAAAATAAAAAAATTATCCATGTAACACGAGGCTACATGGATAAAAAATGTTTTTTTGAATGCTTGATCAAAGATTATTTTGCGTCTTCAATATAGCTTATTGCTTGACCAACAGTTGCGATGTTTTCCGCTTGATCATCAGGGATTTGAATATCAAATTCCTTTTCAAATTCCATTATCAACTCAACAGTGTCCAATGAATCGGCTCCAAGGTCGTTAGTGAAGCTAGCTTCTGCAACAACTTCGTTTTCATCTACACCTAATTTATCTACGATAATAGCCTTTACTCTTGATGCAATGTCTGACATAATTTTTTTGGTTTTTATTATTCTTTCTGTGGACAAAAGTAAAAAAAGTTTAGTTAATAGCACTTTTTATCGTTTAAAAAGTTATTTAATTTTAATGATTTGTTAGTGAATGCAGCTAAAAATGGATAATTTCGCGGTACATAGCTTGTTGTTAAACGTCGATAAAATGAAACGAATTTCCCTTTTAGCCTCTGGATCTGGATCAAATGTTGAGAATATTTTTAAGTATTTTCAACACAATGCTGCAGTCGAAGTTACCTCAGTACTAACAAATAACAAAAATGCGGGGGTGATTGAGCGCTGTAACCGATTGGGAATCCCCCTCATATATTTAAGCCCTGAAGCGCTTACAACACCTGGATTTATTCTAGGAATACTTCAAGCACAGGGGGTCGATTTAATCGTTCTTGCAGGGTATTTAAAAAAAATACCCAATGATGTAATTGAGGCTTACCCAGAGAAAATCGTCAATATACACCCAGCTTTATTGCCTAAATACGGAGGAAAGGGAATGTATGGAATGCATGTTCATAATGCTGTTAAACAAGCGGGAGAAACTGCTTCAGGAATTAGTATTCATTATGTTGATGGGCACTATGATACTGGTGATTTAATTGAACAACACTCGGTTCAACTAGAAGCGACAGATACTCCAGAGGATATCGCTCACAAGGTACATCAATTAGAGTATGACCACTTTCCTAAAGCAATTGCAACCTTGTTAGATGTCTAAAGCACAAGTACATATTTATACTGACGGAGCCGCTAGTGGAAATCCAGGTCCTGGTGGTTATGGAATTGTGATGGAATGGGTGGGGAAACCGTATCAAAAAGAATTTTCACAGGGCTATATACGTACAACAAATAATCGAATGGAACTGTTAGCGGTTATTGAAGCTTTGAAGAAATTGAAAAAGCCTAATTTAAGAGTCGAAATCTATACCGATTCTAAGTATGTAGTAGACGCCATTGAAAAAAACTGGTTGGATCGTTGGCAACGAACAGCATTCAAGGATAAGAAGAATGTGGATCTTTGGAAACAATACCTTATGGTTTCCAAAGCGCATCAAATCTCATTTCACTGGATCAAAGGCCACAATAATCACCCTCAAAATGAACGATGTGATGCCTTGGCTGTAAATGCTTATAAAAATGGGAACTTGATTGTTGATGCGGGCTTTGAATCTAAGACACAAAGTGATCTTTTTTGAGGGTAGTTCCTAGGGATGCCCTATATTTGTAAAAAAAAGAATTCATGGGAAAATTAGTCGTTGTTGGAACTCTAGCCTTTGATGCTATACAGTCTCCTTTCGGACAAACTGACAAAATTTTAGGAGGTGCCGCAACCTATATCGGGTTGTCTGCTTCAAATTTCAATAATGATATTGCTCTAGTTTCAGTAGTAGGAGAAGATTTTCCTCAGGAAGATCTTGATATGCTAGCGGCCAAAGGAATGAACTTAGAAGGGGTTGAAATTGTTCCAGGAGGTAAGACGTTCTTTTGGAGTGGTAAGTATCATAATGATCTAAATTCAAGAGACACCTTGGTGACCGAACTAAACGTATTAGCTGATTTTAATCCTGTTGTCCCTAAAGATTATCGAAATGCTGAATTTTTGATGCTTGGAAATTTAGCACCTGCTGTTCAGTTATCCGTTATTGAGCAAATGGAAACCAAACCTAAACTCATCGTACTAGACACCATGAACTTTTGGATGGACAACACCTTGGAGGAATTACTACAAGTTATCGCTAAAGTTGACGTGATTACCATAAATGATGAGGAGGCGCGACAATTATCTTCCGAATATTCGTTGGTCAAAGCCGCTCAAAAAATTCATGAAATGGGGCCGAAATATGTGGTGATTAAAAAGGGAGAACACGGAGCGCTATTATTTCATAATGGAAACGCCTTTTTTGCTCCAGCCTTACCTCTTGAAGAAGTTTTTGATCCGACAGGAGCTGGAGATAGTTTTGCAGGAGGATTTATAGGTTATTTAGCTCAAACTAAAAATACCTCTTTTGAAAACATGAAAAATGCGGTGATACATGGATCAAATATGGGTTCATTTTGTGTAGAGAAGTTTGGGACTCTTAGAATTGAAAATGTAGGTACAGAAGAAATTGCACGTAGATTGGAGCAATTTAAATCCTTAACCCAATTCGATATCGATATAAACTAAGTTAATTTTAAAGGAATTTATACCTTTGCCCTATGAGTGATGCTATCAAACACGAGTGTGGAATCGCGCACATTCGATTATTAAAACCGCTTTCCTACTATCAAGAAAAATACGGTTCTGCTTTTTACGGAGTCAATAAAATGTACCTGATGTTGGAAAAACAACACAACAGAGGTCAAGATGGAGCCGGTTTTGCAAGCATTAAGCTCGATATGAAACCAGGTCAACGTTTTATGAGTCGAGTACGCTCTGCTAAACAACAACCGATTCAAGATATTTTTGAACAGATCAACTCCAGAATTAATGCTGCTTTTGAGGAGCATCCTGAGTATAAAGATGACGTTCAATTACAAAAGGAAAATATTCCTTACATAGGAGAGGTTCTATTAGGACATGTTCGTTATGGAACTTTCGGTAAAAATTCTATTGAAGCGGTTCATCCTTTTCTAAGACAAAACAACTGGATGCATCGTAATCTTATTGTAGCAGGAAACTTTAACATGACAAATGTTAAAGAACTTTTTGAGGGATTGGTGGATTTAGGACAGCATCCTAAACAAATGGCTGATACCGTAACGGTAATGGAAAAAATAGGTCATTTCTTAGACGATGCGGTAAGCAAGCTCTACAAAAAAATAAAGAAGGAGGGTTTTACCAAGAAAGAAGCCTCTACCATTATAGCCGATCGATTGAAAGTACATAAAATTCTCAAAAAAGCAGCTAAAAATTGGGACGGTGGATATGCCATGGTAGGAATGATTGGTCATGGAGATTCCTTTGTATTAAGAGATCCTTCCGGTATTAGACCGGCATTCTATTATGCTGACGACGAAGTGGTTGTAGTCGCCTCTGAGCGCGCCGTGATACAAACCGTATTTAATACTTCTTTTGAGTCTGTTCATGAAATTGATCCTGGTCATGCCTTAATTATTAAAAAAGACGGAAGTTTTAAACAACATCAAATATTGGAACCTAGAGAACGTAAATCCTGTTCATTTGAACGTATTTATTTTTCAAGAGGTTCTGATATGGAAATCTATCAAGAGCGTAAAACGTTAGGAAAATTACTTTTTCCTCAGATTTTAGAAGCTATCGATGATGATTTAAAAAACACCGTATTCTCATACATCCCCAATACAGCTGAAACTTCCTTCTTTGGAATGGTAAGAGCAGCACAACGGTATTTAAACAAGAAGAAGGAAGAAATGATTCTTTCAGGAGGAAGACAACTCAGCAGTGAGGAAGTCCATGAAATTTTGGACATTCGCCCTCGTATTGAAAAGGTAGCGATCAAAGATGCTAAACTCAGAACGTTTATCACTCAAGACAGCGGTAGAGATGATTTGGTTGCTCACGTCTATGATATCACCTACGGATCAGTTCGTAAAGATGACAACTTGGTGATTATCGACGATAGTATCGTTAGGGGAACAACGCTTAAGAAGAGTATCATTAAGATACTCGATCGTTTAGGTCCAAAGAAAATAGTAGTGGTATCTTCCGCTCCACAGATTCGTTATCCAGATTGTTATGGGATTGATATGGCAAAATTAGAGGATTTTATAGCCTTTAGAGCTGCCTTAGAATTACATAAAGACCACCATAGCATGGATCATGTTGCAGCAATCTATCAAAAATGTTTACAACAGTTAGATTCTAAAGATGAAGATGTGGTCAACTATGTAAAAGATTTTTACAGTCCATTTACAACCCTTCAAATTTCTAAGAAAATCTCTGAGATGTTGACCTCTGATGAAATTAATGCAGAGGTTGAAATTGTCTTTCAATCTATTGAGAACCTGCACCTAGCTTGCCCTGAACATTTAGGGGATTGGTATTTTACAGGAGATTACCCAACACCAGG
>Ga0181606_10000598_pt1 | contig 29933 bp, 28 predicted proteins | sample 041ome_10_FD_132994 | JGI IMG/M metagenome (GOLD analysis project Ga0181606, IMG submission 132994) | Coastal salt marsh microbial communities from the Groves Creek Marsh, Skidaway Island, Georgia - 041412US metaG (megahit assembly) | ecosystem: Environmental > Aquatic > Marine > Intertidal... | reverse complement strand
GCTGACCATCGACGCATCCATGCCGCCATACTTGGCCCGCCATTTGTAAAACGACGCGTTGCTCATCCCATGCTCGCGGCACAGCTCGGCAACCGGCACACCGCCTTCGGCTTGCCGCAGGATTGCGATGATCTGCGCTTCAGTGTATCTGCTTGTCTTCATTCGAAATCTCCTCGTTCATCTTGCCGAGAAAATTCTACTTATCCAGCCCCTTACTTTCGGGGGGGATTACCCCCCATAGTGGCGTCAATGAACCAGAAATCTTCTGATACTCAAACACCTAAATCTGTCTGATAGGCGCTGACGCCAGACATTACGTCACGCCAGAGGCTACAGATTTTTCAAATTTTCTTTTCCTTATCGTTTTAAAAGAAAAATTTTGCTAATTTGGGGTAGACTAATACATTCTCACCTTCGAAATGAGTGGTTCGTCTGTCGGACAATGCTAGCAGGGAAATAGAATGAAATCCGAAGATGAAGTAGATAGCACCAGCTCGTCAAGACAAAATGACGCACGCCGAGCGTCTAGTCTGATTATTGGTGAGTCACCAAAGATGGAAGAGCTTAAACGTTTGCTAAAAATTGTGGGGCCATCGCTTGCACCTGTCATGCTGACCGGTGAAACCGGCGTTGGCAAAGATATCTTCGCACAGGAAATACATCGTCAAAGCCTGCGCAGTGGACCCCTAATTGCGATCAATTGCGCAGCTATTCCAGCCGAGCTGTTGGAGTCCGAGTTATTTGGCTATGAAAAAGGCGCTTTTACAGGTGCCGACCGTGCGCGGATGGGCCGTTTCGAAATGTCGGATGGAGGCACACTTTTTCTCGACGAGATTGGCGACATGCCCTTGGCGCTGCAATCAAAGCTGCTGCGCGTACTTGAAAACTATCGTATCCAACGGATCGGTGGGAACCACGAGATGAAACTTGATCTGCGGCTCGTTTGTGCAACGCATCAAAAAGTCGAAGAGATGGTTGAGGATGGCCGCTTCCGCGCAGATCTCTACTATCGACTTGCTACCTTTCCGATTGAGGTGCCAGCGCTAAGAGAGCGGTGCGACGACATTCCCAAATTGCTCGAGGCTATGACCTTAACCTATCTCGAACGGCAGCCAAATGTGGACGCCCCGCGGTTTAGTGATTGCGCGATCGTAGCGCTCAAAAGCCATCAGTGGCCTGGGAATGTTCGTGAGTTGCGTAATGTGTTGGAGCGGGCTTTCGTGCTTTTCTCCGGACGTGAAGTCACGGGGCCAAATGTTACAGAAAACCTCTTGCGTCTAAGCGTTCCTGGCCCCGGCTCGCCAGAAGAGATTGATGCGCTGTGGCAAGCTGCCACGCTCGATGAAGTTGTCGCAGACTTTTCCGACCCACAAAGCCACACTTTGCCTCCGGCACCCGAAGCTTTCCGTGACTGGTTCTTGCATCACAACGACATCGATCTGCGCAGTTTTATTCGCGATGTCGAGGTAGTCTTGATTGAGGCGGCCCTCTTGGCCAAAGGCGGACTGGTGAGCCATGCCGCTGAAGCGTTGGGATTGCGGCGTACCACCCTGATTGAGAAAATGAAGAAACTAATGATCGAGCGTCCTTAAGTCGGCTTAAGCGCGTTGTTCTCCATGGCATACTCCCTAACAGGCGGACAGATTCAATTAATTAAAAAAGGGCCCGCAGTAGATAGCGCACAGTTTAATCGCTCGCATTGTTCCATGCGTCCAACATCGAGGTCAGATAGTCGCCCGTGCTCTTAAGCTGGGTCACAATCGTCTCCATGTCTCCGAACTTCACCATGTAGCGATCGGTAATCCGGGCCTCGCTGGCAGCCAGATCTGCCAGCAAATCCTCTTGTTCACGAGCATCTTGCTCGAACCTATTGGTGCGCAGCAAGATATCGCCACCAGTAGCTAAACTTGCATCGACAAAATGACGAATGCGGTCAATCAAACTTTGACCGAAATAGATCGTGGCATTGAGCGGTTCTGGCTCAGTAACCCGTAAAGTGACCCCCGCAAAATCACCAGTAAGCCGATAAAACTCATTCACGCCGTTGACCTCTCGGGTAATCAGCGCTTCCCCATTCAAGGTCGCGGCACCGTTTCCCGAATAGGAAAAGGCAAAGGCACCTGCCGGTGGCGATGCAAAGCTGGAGAGGGCCACGGTCACACCATCTGCCGATGTCTGGTTAAAGGATTGGAACACCGCGCGATACTGGGTGGGATCTTGAGTAAAGGCCGCTTGGAAGACCTCAGTGTCGAGCGAGAGTGTGCCATCGCGCTCGGTGCGCACGCCGAGGTTAGACAGATAGACCGGCGTATCGCCAAAGCCTTCAAGTGGCGTTGTAGTTAAGGCTGCGAAGTTTCGTTTGAGTGCTGCAACAGTCGGATCCGCTACCAAAGGGCCGCTGGCAGCACCATTAACCCCACGTTTTGACGTCTCGCGTAGAAGCCCGGCTGTTGTGTTGAGAGCATCGACGAAGGCGCGCAGTTCGGCCTCGGCCAGGTTACTATCTTCCTTGGCAACAACCTGCACCGGACTGGATGTTGTCGCTGTCAGCGTCAAGGTTAGTCCTGGCAAAAGATCATCAATCTGGTTCGTACTACGCGTCACTGCAATCCCATCTATACTAAGCGCGGCATCTGCTGCAGCTAAGATCTGATTAGAACCATCTTGTGTATCGAAATCAGCTAATCCGGATATAGCCGTGATTCGGACAGCGCTCTTTTCCCCGGTATCGGTCATCACAGCCAAGGAAAACGTGCCGTCCCCCTTGGCCACGACCTTTGCAGTCACTCCGCTTATAGCCGAAAATTTTGCAGCAAGATCATCAAGGCCCGTCTCTGCCCCCGACAGAGTGACGGTTACCGATGCCTTATCGGAACTTGAAAAATTTGGACCTGCCGCCCAACTGCCGAAATCAAGCTTTAAACTGCCTGCACCAAGATCTTGATCAGAGCTTGAGAAGCCTCCAAACTCTACAACCTGCCCCCGCGCAAGCGTTGAAACTTCGACCACGGCGCTACGTTTTTGCAGTGCGTTTACGTCCGAAATCTCAACCGCTACGGATGCCTGAGAGGAGGCCACATCAAAAGCCAATCCCACATTTTCAGCCGACAAAGATCGACGTAGGCTTTCCATGCTTGCTTGCAGCTTGCCCATCTCCGAGATCGAGAGTGCGATCTCTTCTTTGCGCGCGGATATCTGGGCGCGCTTTGGCTCCACTTCGGCTGCAGTCAAGCCTTCGACCAGCTGGGTTATATTGAGCCCTGACCCGTTTGTATTGAGCGCGCTGAGGTAATCTACCGCCATTCCGCCGTCGTCCTTTCCACTGGCTTAATCTATAACGACGCTGCGCTGATATGGTTTAACCTGCGCTGCACATTAATACTCGATAGAAATCTCTATTCGGCGATTGCGTTCTCGGCCCTCAGCAGTGTCATTGGTCTCGATGGGCTTTGTTTCTCCATAGCTGACCGCTTGCATGCGCCCCGGTTGCACCAACCCAGTCGCTTCGATCGATTGCACAACACTGGCAGCGCGCGCAGCAGCAAGATCCCAATTGTCACGGAAAATCCCACTGATTGGCACATCATCGGTATGCCCGGCGACTACGATAGTGCTATCATCGCTCATCGCAGAAAATGCAATTCGGCTCATGACGTCGCGCGCTGCGGCCGTCAAATCGGCAGAACCAGAGGGGAATGCACCACCTGCGCCGATCGTGACAAACACCTTGCCCTCAACTTGCTCGATCGCGACCAAGCCTTCGCCTAGTTCTTGGCGCAAGGCGACGGTTAAGCGATCCTTGGCAATAGATGCGCGTTCAGCCTTAGCCTGCGCCTCGGCTTGTTGTTTTTCCACGCGGTCCAGTGTGGCTTGGCCAAGATTTGCCTCTGGTTGGCGTGCTGCAGCTGCAAGTTTAGCAAGTTGCTGTTCGAGGCCACCGAACAAGACCTCGCTTTCTGCTTTGCCACTGGCTTGACGTGCCTCTGCAAGGGCCTGAAGGGTTTCTTCGATCAAGCTGGGCAATTCTTTCTGAGATGTATCCTCTGAGGGGAAATTGATGACTACGTTCTCACCGGCCATCTCGACCGAGATGTCGCCTGATTGGATAGCCTTATCTAGTGCTCGCGCCAGTTCTGTTGCATCCATCGTATTTCAGAGCTACTGGATTGCTCCCTGGGCGTTTTGCCTTCTTCACCACCCGACCCTTTGGTGTTTCCTTTTTGCCCATCAACGCCACCTTCTGGTGCGGCATCTTCATCGGTCTTTATCTCAAGCTCAGGGCGCTCAAGCTCAGTCGTATCTTGGGTCATCTCGTTGGTAACAGACGGGCTTGGCGAGGGACTGAACTCCATCGATATGATGGTCGTACCTTTGGGTTGTTCGACTACAGGCACAATGCGTTGCACACCGAAGGCATTTTGCAACGAGCCAGAAATCTGCTTGAATTTAGGGGTGTTGAATTCAGCAAACGACAAGATAAGCACGAAGAACGCCATGAGGAGTGTAGCCATGTCTGCGAATGTTGCCATCCATGCTGGCGCGCCGACGGGCGGACACTTTGGGCATTCTTCTTCTTCCGGTTCTTCAACCGCCTCGATGACTTCTGCCATGTGTCAAATCTCCCGTGGGCTCCCAATCAACGACTCATGCGGCTTCCAATGCGGCCTGCGCCTTGGGCGGCAAGTTGGCGGCCATTTGGTCTTGGATATTGCGGGGGCTTTCACTGCGGGCAATGCCGCGGAGGCCTGTGATCACCATTTCGCGATAACGAATTTCATAGGAGGTAAAGTTCTCGAGCTTGGTCAGCATGGGCATGAATAGCACATTCGCGATAAACGCGCCGTAAAGCGTCGTCAGCAATGCCACTGCCATTGCTGGACCGATCGCCTTGGGGTCAGCCATATTCCCAAGCATGAGCACCAGACCAATCAATGTACCGATCATTCCCATTGCAGGTGCGATATCAATCCATCCCTTGACGCAGCCTTGGTTGGCTTCATGGCGAGCTTTCATTGCCTTGATCTCTTGGTTGAGTTGGCTGACGAGCTTATTTTCGTCAGCCCCATCCACAAGCATTTGCAGCCCTTTTTCAAAGAATTTGTCAGGAACTTGCTGACCCTCGAGGGCCATCATGCCGTCCTTACGTGCAATAGCGGCAAGCTCAACCATGCGGGTGATGAGCTGATCCATCTTCTTGATCGGCGGCAAAAACGCCTTGGCCATTGCACCAAAGCTGCCTAGGTAAGTGCCAAGGGGTGCGGTGTACATAACCGCAAAAAACGTACCACCGAAAACGATCAATATCGAGGGAACATCGATAAATGGTCCGATACCACCACCCGAGAGCATAGCGCCGACGATCATGCCAATTGCGCCAATAAGGCCGATTAATGAACCAAGTTCCATTCCTGATACCCTTTTTAAAAGCTGGTACGCCATATTCCTTTCAAAAAACGTACCATATGCTCACGTTAGTCTTTGGAGTGTGCAGTTTACTGAGTGATTTTTCGTTTTCTTGGGATTAATTATTGATCGATTAGATTAAGTGCATATCGAAAGGTCAGATTGACCTTCACAGGTAGTTCTGAAAGCGTTGAACCAGTTAGTGAAAGACGATTCTATGGGAAAGCGCTTCATTGTGTTCATCGCAGCACTGTCGATGACAGCCTTAATGGAAGCAAGGCCTTTGGCTGCACAATACTATGAGCGTGATCATATTGTAACAGATCTGGCACTTGGCATTGAGTGGCTGCGATGTAGCGTCGGCCAGCGATGGGATCCAGAGGCTGAAATGTGTCGGGGAGGGGCAGTGCACCTCAATCACCAAGAGATCGCCCAAGTGATTGAACAAGCCAATGAGCAGCTTGGCGCTGGCTGGCGTTTGCCGTGGCGAGATGAACTGGAAAGTCTCGTATGCCCTGAATGTGAACCCCCTAAGATTGACTCATTGCTTTTTCCCAATACTTTGGAAGAACCATATTGGACTGGCGAAAAGAATTTCTGGTCACCAAGGAATTACTGGACCGTCAATTTCATGACGGGACATAGCTATGGGCGGTTCTTTCCGGAGCAGAAAATGTTAGTGCGTCTTGTGCGAGATCGTCCGACGATTGGACAGCCCTGACGAACGATATTATGTCAGGGTACTAAAAAATGCAAATAATGGTGGTTGTTGTAGTGGAGCAGGGATAACATTTCCCAGAACAGACTGTGTGGAGTTGGCTGCCATGTCAGGAAGTAAATCGACCGCATTAGTTCCGGTGGCGCATGGCGAAGTGGCTATTCCGCACAGGGGCTCACAAATTACCGACCCACTGCGGTTGGTCAGGGATGATATTCATCTTAGCGATCGAGAACAGGTACGCAAATACCTGCCTGATATTTTAGGCAGAGCGCTTGCGAGGATCTGGATTGATCAATCCTTTTCTCAATCCTTTTCCATTGATCCAAAGAGGACCCTCGAACAAGCTGGTGTTTACCTGCCCGACAACATGTTCATCGAGTTTGAAAAAGGTTCTAGCGACCGACCAAAGATTATCGTTTTTGAAAGTCAACCGAACTCAAAGTTTCGCATGCGAGTACTTTACCTGCAACTGGTCATGATGGCGGGAAAATGATAATCTACACTGCCGCGATATCAGCCTTGACTTTGGCCCTTGCAACTGGTGGGAGCCTTGCGCAAGCTCCAAATGAGGACGCGCAGTTCAACGCTGCGACCCAGGCTGTTCGCGACCGCGACTTCGGCTTGGCAGTTACGCTGTTCCAACCCTTAGCCGAGGCGGATATCCCAGATGCACAATTCAACCTCGCAGTTTTGCTCCGCGAAGGTCGTGGGCTGCCGCAAAATAATGTCGAGGCGTTGTATTGGAGCGCGCTGTCATTGCTATCAGATGCCACTTATGCACGGGATATGGTTGGACAACTGATCGATAGCCTACCGCCAAGTGCGCGCGAAGGCGTTATAGAGCGTCTTCTCTTACGTTTGACAACGCAGGCCGAGGCTGGTCACACCGATGCACCGCGCAAGGTTGCCCGCGTCTATGCCGAGTTTATGGCTGAACCCGATATTCGCCTTGCTTATATTTGGTTTTCAATTTGCTATGCTCTGGGCGATAATCGATGCCTTGAAGGTCGCGATGAGATGGCAGGAGAGATTGGTCTCAAAGATCTGACTGCTGTTCAACGTGAAGCGGGTGAGACCTTTGCTAGACTGCCATTTGCAAATGGGATCGCTTCAGAGCTGGACCCGAAAAGTGCGCAAAACTAAACGTTGCAGCGATAATTCAATGCCTTAATAAATACTGGAGCGTGGCACGAAGGTAGACTAAGAAAACTTCTGCGGCCCAGGGGCCAATGCCCGTTGTTAGGGCGCAGTATATTGTCCGTCGAGCAGTGTTTTTAGGTACTGCGAAAAACCTGACAGTATTCCAGCACGCATCTGCAGTACACGCTCCATTTCAGCAATCTGCGCTTGCAGCCGAATAATCTCGGCTTTTTCTTCAGCCGTGATTTGCATCTGTGTAAGTTGCTGAAAGTCGCTTTCTATAAGCCGTATGAGTTTGTTTAAGACCATGCTGAATGCATACGGATCGCTGATTGTTTGGCGCGCCTCCTGCAAAAGCCCAGAGAGCCCTTGAAGTGTTTCAAGCGCAAATTGGCCGTCATTGGTCACGGCCGTTTGATTGGGTAGCTCATCCACGTGTCTCGATAAAGCTTTCCATCAGCTTTTCCGCAATCTTGTCGAGGTCCACTGGATAGGCACCACGCGCAATTTCTTCCTTGATCCGGCCCACCGCCTCGAGATCGATAGGGGGAGATTTTGCAAGCTCTGCAACAGTGGCTTTCGCAGCAATAGTGGTCACCTCAGTTTGAGGCGACGCAGGTACCGGTGCTGACGCCTGCACAGGTGCGTCGGTGGGCAAAGCGCTGCTATGCGACTTGTCCAAGGGGATTTTCGGCCTAGCCGAATTACTGATGAAGTCGATCATGACTTTTCCTCCTAGCTTTACTCATAACGACCCAGCTTCAATTCATGTTAGCAGCGACGATAATTTTTTTTCCCTCTTTCACGACACCACGTACAGTTTTCTGTGAACGTAGGTTACGTGCTTCAATAAAATCACCAATTTGCCCATTTGCAAGGGCAATACCCGCCATGGAAATGACTACGCTGCCGGTGTTTGCCTCGATAACAATAGGGTCGCCTTCGCGCACTGACCAATCGAGCTCCATGTGCCGCTCACGAACAGGCACACCGGCTCCGAGAGTTTGGACCATCCGACGTCCTATCAAAGGCGCGATACTGGAATACGTCCCCGATGCGCGGGCTTTGTCGATCTCGACCAGTTCGAGTTTCTCAGCGGTAATCACTTCGTCACGCCGCAGAGTACGAAGCGGCACTACGACAGTCACCATTTCGTCGGTTTGCTCTCCTGTTCCAAAGCCGAATACAGCGGGAACCTCGGCCGATGTCCGCACCACTATGGACCAACGAATAGGACTAGCGCAAGATACATCGATTGCGTCCCAGCGTCCGGCACGTCGTGGGGTGATGGAAAGTGGGGTCTCGCAAGGATAATAGCGGCGTTGTTCGGCAAGAATAGGCGCACCTCTTTGGCCGTTCTCGAGCATTGCCTCGCGCACCATCACAGCGATTTCTGCTCCTGTCAGTGGTGGGCGCAACTCGGCATGGGAGCTGTTTGCAACAAAGACCAAGGCGATGCATACAAAGACAACCTTTATCATTGCGACACCTCCATGAACCGAACCTTTGTCCCGGCCAGGCTAAGCTTCGTCCGGTTACGATCTATGGGATTTAAGACCACGGAATGATCTTTCAAGCTTGCGATTTCGAAAAGGATATACGGCCGATCTTGCCCCTCGGAATAGGCCAGATGATTGCGAGTTAGGCCGTCCTTGGCGCCAAAGGGAAGGGTCAATTGATCACCGGAAAGCTCCAATGTACCAGCCAACGGACGGCAAGCATAATCGTCGATCATGGTCCCGATATGGGCATCGATACCGGCCAAGAGATCCTGCACGACACGTTGACGATCTCGCGATGTCAACACGTTGAGTATGCGGCTTGGCGAACCCAAGTGAAGGCGCACGTTTTTTTCGTGCTGGGCCTGAGCGCGGACAGCCATCGTAACGCTGTCTACAATACGCGACCTCAAGACCACCGATAGCGTATTTCGTTTTTGCATACGTAGGGTGATATCGGCGTGATATGAAAGCCAACCCGGAGTCACGCTTCGCCGAGTCGCCCCGCGGGTTAATGAGGTATAATCCATCTCGAGCCCGACTTGCGCACTGCGCCCTAGCATCGCTACGTGCTCATTAGATTTTATGAGGCTGACGTTGGGGCGCTTTTGAATCGCCTCGTTAATGCTGTCGCGCAAATCGTGACCCAAAGTTTCAATCCAAGATGGTACCATTGGATCAAGTCGCAGCTGAGGAGGATGTGAAACAACTTCAAGATGTGCTCGGCGCGCGCATTGGCCGCTGATCGGCACGGGCGGGTCGCCAACCACAGCGCGCAACGTCAACCGGTAAAAGCCATCGACCGCACCCTCGGACAAGATAGTGTAATCGAGAATGCGTAATGGCGGTCTGAGGACAAGCCGATCGGATACCAAGATCCCGTTTGATGCGGCAATATATCCATTGATATCGGCGCCACCCTTGATCGCTGCCTCGATTAATGCAGCTTCGAGGGCTCTGAGGCGGGTCGTCTCGCGTCCCAGCCCGCTCTCGGCTGCTTGGCCCGTCACCTCGACAGTCAAGTTCGCGGCCTTTGCCCTTGAAACACCTGTGCCCAGAAGGATTGCAGCGCCCAAGAAGAGAAAAATACTCCAATACCGCATTAAACCTAGCCCTTATGCCCCGCGCCGCGCGACCTTTAGCATCTGGTCGATCATGTCGCGGTCGATTTCGAGCATCACCTCATAGGTATCGGATCCACGTGGCTGGATATGCACGGTACGCGCTCCACGCACCATGCCAACCACAGTACTGCGCAGCGTATCGTTTTGTAGCACTGCCTCGGCAATCGTGGTTGAGGCATTGATCCGAACACCATGCACCTGTTCGGTCAGATTGCGCATCGCTTCCATACGGGCTACCCGGATTGCATTAAGGCGGCGATGGTTGAGGTTCTTGCCCGGCTGCGCCGAGACACTGGCATAACCCATCCCGCGGATAGTCGGCACAGTAACTCTTACTTGATCGGCGGCGTCTAGAACCTGTTCGACGCGGGCCAATTCTTTGGTCGTAGGTGCTGCGTTGGCTGGCGGAACTGGCGCGGTCGAGATCGCCCCTGGCCCTGGAACCTGCGCAGATCGTGCATTCTGCCCGAGCATAAAATCGTTCATGTTGCACCCGGCCAGCGTGAAAACTGAAAGGAGCACGAAAAAATGCGTCATTAGCGTTCTAGAATGATCAGTCACGATCGGGGACCTCCAGTCACGAGTGCATGGGTTGAGGGCCAGCTATTTATTCCGGCGTTTACTTAACAATTAGCGGATGCACAGATCGTGCCATTCTGCCAATGGATGGTTGGAAATCTGCTTGGCACGGCTTTTGCTTCTTCGGTGCATAAACGCTGATTTCACAAAAGGCGCGCCTCCCATGTTAACCAAGCAAAAGCTGACCAATTCAAGAAATATAAGGATACTGGGCTGTCATGCAAACGTCAAAAGTCAGCTTTTTGACGACAGAGTGGCGTCATGGATCTGACAGCTGCCGAACGTTTCAGCACGAATGTGCGCGACGCACTTGGTAGTGCCGTGCTGCCGGTCGGCATCTTGGTACTCATTGCGATGATGGTTTTGCCATTGCCGGTCTTTTTGCTAGATGGGTTCTTTGTTCTGAATATTCTACTGTCACTGCTGATCCTAATGGTTACACTGCATACCTACAGGCCACTTGACTTTTCATCGTTTCCCAATCTTTTGCTGATTGCCACCGTGTTAAGACTGGCACTGAATGTTGCCTCTACCCGTATCGTGCTCGGTGAAGGTCATACAGGACCGGATGCAGCCGGACAGGTGATCAAAACCTTCGGTGAATTTGTGGTTTCGGGGAACTACGTAGTGGGTATCTTCGTTTTCATCATCCTGACCATCATCAACCTTGTCGTTATCACCAAAGGTGCAGGCCGCGTTTCCGAGGTTGCGGCGCGCTTCACTCTCGATGCGATGCCTGGCAAGCAAATGGCTATTGATGCCGATCTTAACGCAGGCGTGCTGACGGCAGAAGAAGCGACTGAGCGGAGGCGTGAGATCGGTGACGAAGCTGACTTCTACGGCTCTATGGACGGTGCGTCGAAATTCGTCAAGGGCGATGCTATTGCTGGGATCTTGATCCTCGCGATCAATATCATCGGCGGGCTGACGATCGGTATCGTACAGCATGATATGGCCGTTGCAGATGCGGCCCAGGCCTACATCCTCCTGTCGATTGGTGATGGTCTCGTCGCGCAGATCCCCTCACTCCTTTTGTCCATCGCCACTGCGATCATTGTAACGCGCGTGTCCTCCAAACATAATATGGCCCAGCACATCTCGCGCCAGGTTCATATCTCAAGGGCTTGGATCCCCACTGCAGCAGTGGTGGGGATTTTGGGGCTGGTGCCGGGTATGCCGAACGAATTGTTCTTGTTCGTTGCCATAGGTGCTGCAGCCGCTGCCTATTTTGCCATACGATCGGAGAACGAAGTCGAGAACACACATGAGGAGGATGCCGAACAGGCACCTTTATCAGGGGATGTTGTCACATTGGAGGATGTGACGGATTACGCTCCTGTATCTTTGCAACTTGGTTATGGGCTGATTGCTTTGGTCGATGACGACAAGGCCGGACCGCTTGTTTCACGCATCACTTCGATCCGGCGCGACGTCTCAAAGGCCTTGGGCTTCGTTGTGCCTCCTGTGCGGATCCGTGACGACCTCGCTTTGCAGCCCAATCAATACCGTATCCGCATCGGCCATACCATTGTAGGTGAGGACATTGTATACCCCGATAGAAAGCTCGCTCTACCGGGTGATAGCTCGGCAGTCGACCTTGATGGGATCAAAGTGCGCGATCCCTCGTTTGGAGTTGAAGCGGTCTGGATCCGCCCTGCGCAACAAACACAGGCCGAAGCCAATGATTATGTTGTGATTGAACCGATCTCGGTTATCGCAACCCATATGAGCCAATTGCTCACCAAGCATGCCGCTGACCTAATCGGGCAAGATGATGTTCAAGCCATGCTTGACAATCTCGCCAAGCGTCACCCGCAACTGGTGCAATCGATCGTGCCGAAATTGCTGCCGCTGCACGTATTGACGGAGGTGCTGCGACTTCTGTTGGTCGAACGCATCCCAATCGCGGATCTGCGTAAGATCCTTGAGGGGCTGTCGGTCATCGCGCCCAATGTCAAAAGCCCTGTTGCAATGTCCGAGTCGCTCCGTCCAAGTTTGGTGCCGCTCTTGATCCAACAGCTATCCGCTCTCGGGCAAACGATGCCTGTAATCACTTTGACACCTGATTTTGAACAGCTTTTGCTACGCACCCAGCGCCAAAGCGGGGACGAGGATCTAGTGCTCGATGGTGGGTTGGCCAAAAATCTGCTAAGATCTCTAAATGAGATCAGTGAGCGGTTGGTCAATGAAAGCCGGCCTTGCATTTTGGTTGTCGCCCCGCAGATCCGCCGACACCTCGCCGATTTCATACGTAGCCATGTGCCACAGGTTGTGATCCTTGGCTTTACCGAGCTCCCCGAAAACCGCTCTGTTGAGATAGTTGCCACCATCGGTGATTTCAACGGCCTTCCATCAGGCCAAAGTCTAGAAAAATCAGAGGTAAACTGACATGCCAACCGTAACAGTGCTTGCGCCTGACAGCGCCCTTGCGATGGATGAGGTGATCCGCCAACTTGGCGAGAACGCCTATATTGTGGCCACTAATGCACGCGATGGACAGGTTGAGATTCTCGCTACAAACGAACCTGCGCAACAACAGGTACAACGCAAACGCGCCACCACGGTCAGCTTTGCTGATGCAATATCGGAACGTTTGGGGCAAGCCTCAAAGGTGACTTTTAAAACGAAAAGTGATGATCGGATTGTTCCGGCCTCTACCACCAAAAGTGCAGCTGCCGAGATCGAAGATCTTGAAATGTCTGCGCCTGCGGCAAGCGATGCGGTGCTGCCGGAGGTCGATACGCAAATTGGTGAGGGCTCGAAAAAGGTGGTGCCATTTGTTACTCTGGATAGCATGGTAGCAGAAGGCGACCTGCAGGTTGAGCGTTTTGATGATCCAATTCTGACACATCGTCGGAACGAAACGACGGTACAGACAGCGAAGCAGAAGCATGAAATGCCAAAGTCCGCTATCGTCGATCCAATAGAAAAAGATAATGATGATTTGCGTCCCCTCATGCGCGACCTTGCCGTGCAGCTAGCTCGGCTTGAGGCACGCATGGGAGCAGCGCTTCAAATGGGGCTAACCACGCCCCCTTTGGCCGACTCTTTAGCAATCGCCGGATTTTCGGATAAGGTCATATCGCATCTAGCGCCTACTGTGGGCACTTCTGACCGAGCTCAGGCCTTTGCCGCCGCCTTGACGCAAAAGCTGGTCGCACCCAATCCGCTTGCTAGCCTGTCTAGGCGTCTTTTGGTGGTCATCGGTGCCAGCGGAGTGGGAAAATCCACCCTCGCAGGAAAGATAGCGGCGCTGACACATGCCACCGAGCCGGCCCGCAAAATCGCGCTTATCTCGGCCACCGAGACACAGGACTTTGACCGAGCGCCCTTGGCAGGACATGCACAAGCCCTAGCAATAGAACATGGACATCTTAACGCCAATCAGTTGAACATTGCAGATTTTACTACGCCGGACACGACCCATATCCTCGACAGTAATCTTGACACCGAAACGCTTTTCCGAATGCTGGGGCCATTGCGGGGCCAGATGGCGCCAGACGAGCTTGTTGTGATCCTTGCCATTCCCGCCGGCGCCAGTAAGGCCCGGCTTGGTGGTGAAATTAAAAAATACGAGAGTTTAGCGCCGGTTCTTGTGTTCACAAAGCTTGACGAATACGAAATATCCGCGCAAGAGGTATCACAGATCGCTGAGGATGGCATGCAGATTGCTATGGTATCAGGGACTTGCGACCTGAATGGAACATTAGCTCCTGTTACAGATGAGATGATGAACGAATTCCTCATGGGCCTGCTAGCCGTCCAAACGTGACCAAGAAATTGCCCAGTTTGTGCGCGAAAGGAACCAAATGGCGCAATCCATTGCAATCGCCAGCGGAAAGGGTGGGGTCGGCAAAACAAGTGTTGCCGTTAACCTTGCCCTTGTGCTGCGCCAGATGGGTTCTCGGGTGACCTTGCTCGATGCAGATTTTGGCACTGCTAACGCGCACATTTTGATGGGTAAGAACCTACGGCCGACGCCTGAAAAGTCCTTACTTGCTGATGAACCTGTGCAAAAAGCGCTCACGCAAACAGCGCATGGTGTGACACTTTTGTCAGGTGGCTCATCAGCGCTAGACTTGCTGGACTTAAAAAGTCACGAGCGGCTTCAGCTGATCCGAAAAGTCGAAGCGCTGGGTGACGAGACGGATTTTCTGATCGTGGACACGCCTGCTGGTGCAAGTGATGCAACCCTTGCCTTTGCCGCGGCTGCAGATCGTGTCTTATTGGTCGTCGTTGGCGAGCCGACAAGTTTCATGGATGCTTATACGATTTTGAAGGCAGCCCATCTTGAGCACGGCATGCGCAGCGTTTCGATCATGATCAATATGGCACGCGACGCCGATGAGGCACGTCGCCATTTTGACCAGTTTCAAGCCATAGCACTGCGTTTCCTCGACGTTGAACTGACCCTGGTTGGACATTTACCTATGTCGTTGCCCTTGCGCCGCTCAGTTGTTGCACGCAGCCCTCTCATGTCCAATTCCAACGCTGCCCAAAGCATCGAGGGGCAAGCTTTTATGACGATTGCGCAAAAAATCCTACAAGCGCCAAAGAATACGCCGAGCGGCATCCGCTTCTTCTTGGATAACGAGACGAAGGAGGGATGATGTTGCACGCTCAGTACCCCGAACAGCGACCATCGCCGGATGCCCTGATCACCAGCCAAATGGAACAAGTGCGTAAGATAGCGCATTATTTTCACGGTCGGGTACGTGGCGCGGCTGAGGTCGAAGATTTGATCCAGGCGGGTTATGTGGGGCTGGTCGATGCCGCCCAAAAATACGAGCGCAAGGAGGGGGCCAGTTTCGCAGCCTATGCAGGCATCAAGATTAGGGGGGCGATTGCCGATCATTTGCGGCGCGCTTCAAATCTGTGCCGCACTACGATCTTGAACCAACAAAGAGTCAAGCGCGCCACGCTTGCGCTCGAACGCCGTCTACAGCGTTTACCTAGCTCGATAGAGATTGCCGAAGAGCTTGGCATGAGCGTGAATGAGTACGAGCAATGGCGCAAAGCCTTTCAGGCTAACACACTACAAACGATCGAAGAGGTGCATGATGAATTTTCGGTCTGGTTTTCAAGCAGCGTGGGCAACCCCGAGGAAGAGATCAACAAGACCGAATTGCGCTCTGCATTGCGCAAATCACTTGAAATTCTTAGTGAACGCGAAGCATTGGTGATCCAGTTATACTATGTTGAAGAACTTAACGTTTACGAGATCGCCGAAATTCTTGAGGTCACAACCGGCCGTGTTTCGCAGATCAAGAAAGCAGCGATTAGCACTTTGCGTAACCGATTGATGGAACTCACGGGCGATAATCAAGATTAGGAAATTTGCTGATGGAGCATGATCGCAGTGCGATGCTAGAACGGCTCTCATGCCTTCAGATGTTCCTGCAAAGCGCAGAACTGCGTCTGATCGGGGCCGCAGCCAGTGCTGAAATTGAGATGAATTGTGAGTTGACGAATATCGCACGGAGCAATTGCCAGATCAGGCTCATTCCTGTCGATATCATGATGGAGACTACTATTGGGCATATTGAGATGCCGCTTAATCGCCCAATAATGCGTGCCCAAATTTTCGTTTCACGGGCTAGTTTCGAGATTTTTCTTAGTAATCTTAGGGCTGAACCCGCTCGCCCCATTGCTCTTGTGCTCGCACTTGAAGATGAAATTGAAACCAATGGGCATGGAGATTTTCTTTTGCCTTACCCAACGCGGTTGGGTGTGCTAGATCTGTCCTGGGTGTTTCCGCTCAAATAAAAGTGGGGCATACATACCGACGCCCCGCCTTTGACCAGGCCATGACTTTTTAGCGCGTCAGTTTTTCAAGCATATCGGCATTTGCTTGCAGCAACTTTGCCGCTCCCGAGAATTGTTGCTGCGCTCGCAACATAACGGTCAGCTCCGTTGTCAAATCGACATTTGATGCCTCAAGCTTGCCAGAGTTCACGGAACCAAAACCTTGAGAGGTTGCAATGCCCAAAACAGCCTCGCCAGATTCGTTAGTCTGCTCAAAGCGGCTTTGGCTAACATTGCGCAAGCCCAAAGTGTTGGGAAAATTTGCAATGTTGATTTGACCGATCGTTTGCATCAGATCGCCATCATACGTTCCAACAATCGAGCCGTCGCGGCCAATGGATATTCCGGTAAGTTTTTTCCCCTCAACGGACGGTTCTATTTGCAGCGCACCAAGAGCGGACACGTCGCCTGCAAGCCCACCCTCACCTGGTGTGCCAAGCAGGTAGGACCCGTCATTGCTTCTTATAAACCCTTCTGCATCAAGACTAAATTCACCTACTCGGGTAAAGGCAACACTTGAGCCAACGCCACCGTTTGGGTCAGGGCGCCCGACAACGAACATCCCACTACCCGAAATACCTAAGTTCAAAACACCCTCACGGTCTATAAGATTCCCCTGCGCCTGGCTACGGCGGGTCCCTTCCACCATGCTACCCAAGCCGGGGGAATTGCGCGAGGATGACTCAGGGGTACCAGCGCTATACAGATCGGCGAACGTAGTATCGCTTTTTTGAAATGCGGTCGAACCCGAGTTCGCGATATTGTTAGAGATAACACCCAAAGAATGCATTGCGGTGGTCATGCCTGACAAAATTGTTCCATACATTTTTCGTACTCCTCTTTCCAAAACGATCGCATGTTGCATGCATAGATCGTGCCAAGCCGGACATTTGACAAAACTAGCCCTTCATTTTTTGGGGTCTGCCTTTTTCGGCATCCGGGAGCGGCGCTTTGGTGAAGTTTCGGTGGGCTCAGTCACAAGCTCAGCTGAATTTGCTGCAATCAGCTTTTGCGCGTCATCGTCATGTACTTGAATCGTTGTACCCGCGAAAAAGCGCATACCGTTGACCTCGGTTTCTTGCAGGATCCGCAATTTGGTCCAGCTTGGCGAATCTGTGGCGGCGATATTCGCAGCATTTTGCACTTTGTCCGGCTCGGTCGATGGTACATTGGTGAGATCTGGCATCTCGGCGGCATCTGGGCTGTCAACGCGGGGGGCGGTAATTGGCTGCTCATGAAGGGCCGTTTGCAGTGTGGTCAACCGTTGCCGAATTATCCAACTTTGCGCTGCAATATTGCCAAGGCGAACGGCCTCGGACGCCTCACCTTTGAGTCGGTCACGTAAAACGGCCAGGGCTGCTTGCGGATCAAGATCCTTTACCATGGTCAGCCATTGCCTGCGTAATCTTGTGATAGGGGCCGACAACCGAGGCAAAATCTGTCGCGAGGCACGTGGTGGGGGGGGCGGTGTCATTTTTTTTCTCCTACAAGTCCAACTTGGCATTGCACTTGCAAAAACCGATCCAAGACGAGTGATCCAAACGGATCGCAATTTAAGAGGATTTACTATTATGCAAGGGATCAGAGCACATCTTGGCGCTAGTGCAACGTCTTTGACGCTGCGCGCATCACGCAACGATATTCTTGCCTCGAATATTGCCAATGCGGCAACACCAAAATTTAAGGCACGCGACATTGACTTTAAAGCTGAATTCGAGCGGCTTGAAGGTGTTAAAGGCGATCTGGAAACGACTGATCCCCGCCACTTGCCCGCAATACAGCCGAAGGGTTTGTCGCGCCTCCAATACCGGGTGCCTATTAACCCCTCCATGGATGGCAATACTGTCGAATTGCCAGTTGAGCAGATGCAGTTTTCGGAGAACGTTCTTCGCTACCAAGCGTCACTCAGCTTTATCAACCGCAGCATCTCAGGACTTACTTCCGCGATAAAGGGAGAATGATCGTGGCCGAAATCCGCAACGTTTTTGATATCGCAGCGCGCGCCATGGGGGCGCAATTAACGCGTTTGAACACAGTCGCATCTAACATCGCCAATGCGCAATCGGTCGCCACACGTGAGGAGGATGCGTACCGCGCTATCAAGCCTATTTTTGCAGCTAGATATGCCGCGAACTTTAGAAGTTCAGGCCTGTCGACCGTCGATGTCGAGGGGCTCTACGAAACTAAAATGGCACCGCAAAAGACTTATCAGCCTGATCATCCCAAAGCGAATGAAGCTGGCTTCATTTTTGGTGCTGCTGTGAACACTGAGGAAGAGCTGGTCGAAATGCTTGAAGCGGCTCGGCAGTATGAAAACAACCTCGAAGTGGTCTCAACCCTGCGCTCCTTGATGGCGCGCACGGCGAACATGGGCCGCTAAGAGGCGACGAGGGGACATTTTGAACATGACCGACCGTATTGACACTAACGCACAGGCCCTTTTTGACAAGCTTGGCATAGCAACACAAGCCGGCACAGCCGAGCGTGCGACCAAATCCGAGTTGGGGCAGCAGGATTTCCTTAAGCTGATGACTGCACAGCTGCAAAATCAGGACCCGTTTGCGCCAATGGAAAACGGCGATTTCATTGCTCAGATGGCACAATTTTCGACGGTGTCGGGGATTGAGCAGATGAACAATGGGTTGAGCGGGCTTGCCGATCAAATGCGCCAGATGCGTATTGCGACTGCCTCGAACCTGCTCGGTCATTCAGTGCTTGTACCAGGCAATCTTGCACGGCCTGATGCTGATGGTCAGATCCATGGTGTGATTGACCTGCCGCAAGCTTCGTCATCGACGCGTATCAGCTTTACGGATGCTGAGACCGGCGAACTTTATCATGTCGAGGATTTTGGCGCGCAAGGCGCAGGGCTGACGGGCTTTAGTTGGCGCGATCTGCCCTCGGCTGTGATTGAAGGCCGCCGCCAAATCAAGATCGAAGCCTCGGTCAACATGGGTGATGGCGAACAAACGCTTGGCCCATCGATATACGCTAAGGTGTTGGCCGCAGCCGCTGGCAGCGCGAACTCCGATGGAGTGATGCTTGACGTGCAAGATTACGGCGAGTTGGCCGTGACCGATAAAACCCGCTTCCGCTGATTACTTGCTTGGGTGCCACGACACCGACCCCTTTGAAAGGAAAACGCCATGTCATTCTATACTGCACTAACCGGATTGAACGGCGCACAAGCCGACATTTCGGCCACTTCGAATAACATCGCCAACGTCGGAACCACGGGTTTCAAACGCTCGCGCGCCGAATTTGGTGATATCTTTGCTACCTCACCCTTGCAAAATGCCTCTTCATCGATTGGATCGGGCGCCATTCTAAAGGGGATCAAGCAGCAGTTCACACAAGGCAACATCGCCTCGTCATTAAACGCGCTTGACCTTGCTATCTCGGGCCAGGGTTTTTTCTCGCTGAAGCCGTCTCTGACCTCGTCACAAACGGTGTTCACCCGTAATGGTTCCTTTAACGTGGACAACGACCGCTACGTGGTGGACAGCGCTGGCCAATACCTTATGACCTACCCAGTGAACGCCGACGGCTCGGTCACAGCAAAAGATCTCAACAGTGCGGTACCGCTGCAACTTCCAGTGACGTCGGGCGAACCAAACGCGACCTCGAACATCCAACTTGGTGTGAACGTTCCAGCGGATGCGGCCGTAATCCCGAACCTACCAGAATTCGCTGATGGCTACACCTTCAACCCAGACGATCCGGCAACCTACACGAACTCTACTTCAATCACGATCTTCGACGATCTGGGCAATCCTACCATCGCGACGATCTACTTCATCAAGACACAAAACGCCTCGGCGGAGGATCCAACCAACAAGTACGACACCCGGTTGGTCATTAACGGTACCGTAATCAATCCTGACCTCGTCAGCGCGGTCGATCAGACCGGCAAGCAAATTTTTGTGGACCGCTTCGGCAACCAGAGCACAACCGTCCCTGACGACAACTACTTCCTCGAAGGCAAGGGCTCGCCGCTATACAAGCTCGACGATCTGAAAACGCAGATCCCCTCGCAGCCCGCTTCGATCCGGGGAGAGCAAAGCAGCTTCGACTTTGGGGAAGAAGGCGACAAGCTGGTCGAGATCGTGACAGACCCCCTACTCTACCAAGCCACGCGAGACTCTGGAAAAACCGATAGTGACATCTTCTGGGGTCGTGATTTCTTGCTAGTGAACGTCGATGATGGCGACGCGCCCGTATCGATCGATCTGCGCCCCGGCAAGTACAATGCCACCCAACTTGCCGAAGAGGTAGAACGCGCGATCAACGCAGCCTATGGTGACGATAAAAAATTTCAGATCGTACAAAACGTCGATGATGAATTAACCATTGACCTCTTCAAGGTCGGTGCGGATGGCACACCGGTCGGCCTTGGTGCAAACCGCATATCGATTGACCTGTTGCAAGAAACATCCGTCTCTCAGCTTTCGGGTATCGATATCAACGGTGCATCGCCTGATTTCAGCAAAGATGAATTCCTCGTTCATACACAAGAACGCATCAACGCTACACTTAACGAGTATATCTACGATAGCACTGGAACCAACTTCGGCACTGGGGCCACTACTCTTGGTGTAGACGGGCGCATCTTCACCCGCGCATCAGGTCAAGCGATTAACGAAATACCCCAGCAATCTGCGGTCATCGAAGTTGATCATTATACTGGCAGCCAAGAAATTGGTGGCGCTGCTGCATCGAGGTATTTGGCCTATTCCTACTTCAACGACCGCCCAAGCCTAACGGTTTTCGATAATAAAGCCGTGCTCGATGCACCTGCGGACAACAACAAGCTGTCCTATGATGCAACGCAGAACACGCTATCGATCTATGTCAAGGAAACTGACTATGTCGCAACCTCGGCATCGATTCAGCTTCAGGGCAGCACGCTTGATAGTAATCTTAACGGCCGCGCTTTACGAGTGCTTGATGCTGATGGTACTCGGGTCACCGATGGCAACGTCAACTATGTGCTATTAAAAGTCGATACATCCGACCTAGCTCTTTCAGACACCTCCTTCACCGATGACGGCGAGATTACATTGCTTTTCAACCCATCCGCTGACGTGGAGGCCTTCTTTGAAGGTGCAGAAAGCGGCACAGAGGGTGTTTTGACCACCTTCAACAGCAAAAAGATCATCTTGCGCGAAATTGGTTCTGCCGCGACACGCGAAGTAACGGATACATCATTCGACAACGCTTTTGTTATTGACAGTGCCAAGAACACCACCGCGACCGATGCGATAACTGCGTTGGGGTTGGGCAATTTCGCTCTTGATGTGGCGCAATTCGTACTTGATGTGAGTAACAATGTAGATGTCACGGTTAGAAGCGCAACCTTGGCGGCCACCAACCGTGCGACTTGGGTCGACGAAAAAAACCCACCGATTAAGATTGCCTATGATGAGGTAAACCAGCGGTTGGAGTTCACAGTTGATCGTTCCGTACTTGGCACCGGTACCGGGAGTAACTTTAACTCCTTCACCGTATCGGGCGCCGCGGGTGCCAGTGACACAAATGGACTTGGCATCCCCGATGCGGGAAATACACGGCAAGTGTTGATCCGTGGGGGTGAAGTGTTTTCAGCCGAAAGCTTTGTTGCGGATGGCGAAGAAATCCAACTTAACGACAAACGCTTTGGCATTGAAGTCAAGTATAATAGCGACACTAAATCCTTTAGCGTCTTGAGTGGTACAACCGGGGAAAGGATCAATACCAATGGCGCCATAGGCGTCGATGAGAACCAAAAGGCCTCGAATATCCAGATTGGACGTAAGACAATTCTGTCTGGTGGAAACACCGACCCGAGTGAGGCTATCAACCTCGACGCACGCATCATTGGTAGTGGCGAGAACGCATTGTTCGGATTTGGCGCAACTCGTAGCGATTACGTATTCGAAGCAGGGCGTGGCCTTGCCTCGGAGCCCGCCATTGCTGCCGGGCGTGCAGCACAAAGTGATCTTACTGAAGTCTTCCGTTTGACGGCCAACAATAACGAGAACATTTTCAATGTGTCAGTTAACGGGATCTCGGGTGTCATCGAGATACCTGCGGGTAATTATGTTGGGACGACCCTTGCTGCCGCACTTGAGGAGCGCGTGAACCAGATCGCTGATCCTGATACCGGTGCCAGCGTTGGAGGGGTGACGGTACGATATTCGGCGACGACTAATAGCTTCTCCTTTACAACCGGCACCACCGGCGACACCTCGACGATAAAGGTTAAGGGCACCGCACGGTTAGGACTCGACGATGTGCCCCTCGGTGTGGGCTCGGTGCCTAAGATCTTTAACCTGGTGCAGGCCACCAGCGAGGACGGGCTTGCTTTATTTGTCGATGCCGATGGTAATGTCGTAACCTCGCCTCCAGAGAACCTCGTGGAAGGCTATTACCCTCTCTACATTGACGAGGGTGAATTGACCTTCGACAAGACGGGTAAACTGATCAGCCCCAAAAATAAGGTTCATTTTGAACAGCAGGCAGACGGTTTCTCGATTTCGCTCGATATCGACTTCTCAGCTTCGAGCCAGTTCGCGCAGCCCTTCTCGGTCTTGTCGGTAGAACAGGACGGTTTCACCTCCGGTCGTCTTGACGGGATTGAAATCGATAGTTCGGGCACAATCCGCGCGAACTATACTAACGGTCAGAACAACCCATTGGGTAAGATCGTTGTCGCCACCTTCAACAACCAGAACGGTTTGAAGCAAATTGGAAACGCTACGTATGTCGAAACTGCTGTATCGGGCCGACCGCAGGTAGGTGAGGCAGGCTCGGAGGGGTTTGGTACGATCCAGTCGGGTTCGCTCGAACGGTCGAACGTGGATATCACAGAAGAGTTGGTGAACCTCATCACTGCGCAACGGAATTATCAGGCCTCGGCCAAGGCCATCGAAACTACGACAAGCCTGACCCAGACCATTATCAATATCCGTATGTAAGCGCATATCCCAGCACAGGAGCTACATCGCATGGACCGCATGATTCATACCGCGTTAAACTCTATGAGCAACTTGGCCGAGTTGCAGAAAGTCAACGCGCAGAACTTGACTAACATGACTGTGCCGGGGTTTCGCAAAGACCTTTGGGGGCAATCCGGCACCGGTTATCTTAGAGCTGGCGATACACCTACCGCACGCGCGTTCTCTTTAATGACCGGGGAAACCGAGTTTTCCAACCAGCATGGTGTGATGGATCCGACTGGAGTCGAAACAGATGTCGCTATTATGGATGATGGCTGGTTCTTGGTGCAACCAGCTGATGGATCACCACCGGCTCTCAGCCGCCGCGGCGACCTCTCGCTAAATTCAGATGGTATCTTGGTCAACGGTTCAAATGACACCATACTCAGTGATGGCCTTGCGCCGCTGCAAATGCCGCCTTATCGCGAGATCCAGATCACTGAGCTTGGAGAAATCTTGATCAACCCACTAGCTGCGGAAGTTGGGCAATTTATCTCTGCGGGGTTTATCGGTACGACCACCGCTGCTGGTGTCGAGTTGCGAAAGGGCGAAGATGCACGCATCCGCGCAGTCGATGGCTCAATCCCCGGACCAGACCAATTGTCTAAAATCCAGCAAGGTATGCTGGAAGGCTCGAACGTTAATGCAGTCGAAGAACTGGTCTATACGATTGAGCTGCAACGCCGCTTCGAGATGAGCGTGAAGTTTATCGAGTCAGCCCGCCAAATCGATGAAGCTTCGGCAAAAATAATGCAGCTTGCACAAGAATAGTAGTAAGCTGGCATAGTAATTGCAAAATCTGGAAGACGAACCTGAAAAAGGAAGTTCCAGATGTCCGCAAGCGCTATGCACGTCGCCAAGACGGGTCTCAATGCCCAGCAAACCAAGATGCAGATTATTGCCAATAATCTGGCGAATGTTAATACTAACGGTTTCAAGCGGGACAGGGCAAATTTTGAAAGCCTTTTGTATCAGGTCATGCGCTCTGGTGGGGCGCAAACTGCTGATGGGACGGCGCTGACATCATCATCAACTGTTGGCACGGGCGTTCGTCTTGTATCGACTCAAAAGCTGTATTCTCAAGGCAGCCTGATCAGTACAGAGAATTCGCTTGACGTCGCAATTGATGGTATGGGTTTTTTTCAGGTGCTTATGCCTGACGGTCGGATGGGTTATTCTCGCAATGGTGCCTTTTCACGCAATGCCGATGGCACACTTACCACAGCAAGTGGCTATGTGCTGCAGCCCGAGATCCAGATACCCGACAATGTGACTGAGATCACGATTGGCCAAAATGGTACCATATCGGTGATGGTCGCCGGTCGGAACCAACCGGAGGAAGTTGGCCAGATCACGCTGGCAAGCTTTACAAACCCCCGCGGCCTGCAGCCTATCGGCGAGACGTTCGTGATTGAAACCGCAGCCAGTGGCGCTCCTATTGAAGGTATCCCCTATGAGGGCGGCTTTGGCAAGCTGCAACAGGGCTACCTTGAAAGCTCAAACGTCAATGTTGTCCAGCAGCTTGTCGACATGATCGAAACACAACGCGCCTACGAGGTGAGCTCGAAGGCGATTAGCGCCAATGACGAGATGATGCGCTACATCTCGAACAACCTTTAATGAGGCGGTGACATGATGCGAAGCCGGACCCTTGCTCTTGTCCTCGTGATCACCTCGGCACTTAGCGCTTGCTCGACCCAAGTCGAGGAGGCTGCAAGTGCTGATTTTGCTCCTGTTTTATCCTTTGCCGCCGAGGTCGATGCCAACCGTTTGCCGACAGGAGCGATTTACTTACCCCAAAATGATGGCCTTTTTGCTACTGATCGTCGGGCTAGCCGTGTAGGCGATATCTTAACAGTGTCTTTTGCCGAAAGCTTCCAGGCAACAAAATCGCAAAATGCTGGCACGGCTAAGACATCGTCTTTCGACATCACGCTGCCTAATATCGCGCCCTTGCCTTCAGGTGCGGATCTATCACATGGGACAACGCAAAACTTCTCTGGAAGCGGCACTGCGGCGCAGTCAAACTCGCTCACGGGTCAGGTGTCTGTCCATGTGGTACGGGTCATGCCGGGTGGGAATCTCGAGATCCTTGGTCAGAAAAAGCTGACGCTGAATAATGGCGATGAGTATGTGCGACTACATGGCATTGTCAGACCCGATGATATCATGGCTAATAACGTCGTGATGTCTGACCGTGTTGCAAACGCCGAGATCACCTATGTCGGTGCAGGCGATTTAGCTGATGCCGGACGGCGGGGCTGGCTATCGCGCTTTATTACGTCGTTATCCCCGAGTTGATGGAGCCGTTGAAATGCCCTGCAGATGGTCCAAATTCGTCCTTATTGTATCGGTTGCGATTAGCCTCTTGGGGTTTTCGGTAAGCCCTGCCAGTGCCGAGCGGATAAAGGACGTTGCCACGATTGCTGGCGTGCGGTCCAACCAGTTGGTGGGCTACGGGATCGTGGTCGGCCTTGCTGGGACCGGCGATGGTGGCACTGGGATCACGCTACAGTCCATGCAGGCAATGGTATCGCGCTTTGGCCTTGTGACCGATGTAAGTGGGCTGGACGCCACAAATGTCGCGGCTGTAATGGTCACCACAGACTTGCCGCCCTTTGTTAAGCCAGGCCAACGGCTTGATGTCACGGTCTCGACGATTGGTGGCGCCTCGTCCTTACGAGGGGGAACGCTGTTGATGACGCCCCTGCTGGGGGCGGATGGAGAGACTTATGGCATTGCACAGGGTAACCTTGTGGTGGGCGGCCTCGGTGTTGAGGGGCAAGACAACTCTTCCTTGATTGTGAATGTCCCAACCGTTGGACGTATCCCTAATGGCGCCACTGCCGAACGGATGGTTGAAACCAGTTTTTTGGAAACTGAACACCTGATACTGAACCTCAACCGCGGCGATTTCACCGCCTCCGCAAATATGGCAGAGGCGATCAATAGCATTTTCGGCCCCGATATTGCGGTGCCACTCGACGCAAATTCAGTGCGGGTGCGAGGGCCACAAGATCCTTCGCAGCGCGTGGCTTTTGTTTCCCTGCTTGAGAATGTCGAGGTCGAACCTGTCGAACCGCCAGCTCAGGTGATCATCAATGCGCGCACGGGAACGATCGTCATTGGTGGCAATGTGCGCGTGACACCGGCTGCGGTAACCCATGGGTCGTTGACCGTGCGGGTGAATGAACGCCGCAATGTCGCGCAAGGCGCTTCGATCGTAAGCAATGAAAACCAAACCATAGTGGCACCAGGCGATCCTGTCGTAACACCTGAAAGCACGCTTGAGGCCGATGCTGAACCTGCACGGGCCTTTGTTTTCGATGGTGGAGTGTCGCTTTCATCCTTGGTAGACTCGATCAACGCCGTGGGTGCCTCCGCTTCCGATCTTGTTGCCATCCTTGAAGCGTTACGCGAAGCTGGTGCGCTGCGTGCCGAGTTGATCGTCATCTGAGGCATGCTATGATTGACGCCCCTTCTGCCCTGCTCAATTCCGCGATCAGCGACTTGTCGTTGGATCGAGATGCGCAGGTGGGTGGCCCCAGTTGGGGCCGTCCCGACATTCGCACTGACAATGCAGGGCCTGCACAATTGCGTCAGGTGACAGAGGAATTCGAGGCCATTTTTCTCAACAGCTTCCTTCAACAAGCGCGGCAAAGCCAGTTGTCCGAAGGGCTCTTGACATCTTCGGCGGGCGACATGTTCAGGGGCATACTTGATCAAGAATATGCGCGCGCGGCGACGGGTAGTATGTCGCTGGGCATCGCCGATGCGCTTTACGCGCAATTTTCCTCGCATTTACAAAAGGCGGATGAGTAAAGATGTCTGGCCTCTTTGATATTGCGAGCAGCGGGATCCAAGCCTATCGCGAAGCTTTGGCCGTGACAGGTCAAAACATCGCCAATATCAATACAGAGGGCTATCGTAGGCGTGGGGTCGATCTGTCGGAGATCTCTGCCAGCCAGAACGATGTCACCACCATCACCGATCAAACGGGGCTCGGTGTCCGTGTCGCTGGCATCAACCGCGCGTTTGATAGTTTCATTTCAGGGCGCGCGCGCGATGCAGGCTCGGATTTCTCGCAAGCGGAAGCCTTCAAGGCAAGCCTCGATTCCCTTGAAAGCGCGCTGGTTCCCGGCGACTACGATATCGGCTACTTTCTCAACGGGTTCTTCGATGGGCTGAACGGCGTGGCACAGGCCCCAGCAGATATTGCCGCGCGCACCGTCGCTTTGACCCAAGGAAATGCCCTTGCCAAAGGATTTGTGCAGCTGTCCCAAGATCTGGACGCCCTGCGCGAAACAATTTGGCAGCAAGCGAGCCATGTTACCCGCGATCTCAACGGCTTGCTCGTGACGCTGCGCAATACGCAAAATCAGTTAATCTCTTCAGGCAGTGCAAATGGCGCCTCGAACGCCATTCTCGATGCACGTGACCAGACAGTCTCTGAGATCAGTGCACTTGTCGGCGTTTCGGTCGTAGCAGCGCAAAGCGGGGCGGCAACGGTCACACTGGGGCGCAGCGGCAATGGGCCGGTTCTCGGTACGCCGACAGTTGCGGGAAGCTTGCAACTCCGTCGCGACGAAGACCGTCTTGTTTTTCTTGCGGGGCAAGCTCCCGGATTGGCTGAAACACAACAGGTATCATCGGGCCGTTTAGCAGGCCTGTCCGAAGCCTATCGATCGGTCACCCAAGCGATGGGCGCACTTGATGCGCTGGCCGCTCGGCTCGCGAACGAGTTCAATAGCGTGCATAGTAAGGGAATCGACCTTGAGGGCAATGTCGGCAAAGCCTTGTTTAGCTCAGATGGCGTGTCCATCAGCCAGTCGGCCACGAATCTCGGCCGCTTTACCGCGAGCGCAACCGCACCCGATATTCTGGCACAAACCGTTGGTGAGACCCGCTTTTCCTATTCGGCCAAAGATGCGGCATGGATCAGTTTCGATGGTGATGGGCGCGCGACCAAACACCAACCCGGCATGATTGCTATTGGTGCGGTGCGGATCAATGTGACCGGCACCCCGGCGGATGGTGATGAGTTCACTTTGCACGCCGAGATCGGCGCGGCGGCTCAGATGCGTTTCTTGATCGACCGTCCCCAAGCGTTCGCTGCGGCAGGGCTTTTGACAAGTGAAGCCGATATCACCAATGCCGGGCGTGCCACGATTGACACTACGGCTATCGCACCGCCGGCCATGACGGGGTTGAGCGATCTGACACAGATTCTCCACGATGATCTCTCGACGCTGTCGGCGACTACGTTGCGCCAGAACGGCGTTCTGGGTGTCATCCCCCCTAATGCCAGCGCGGTCGATTTCGCCTCGATGGGGCGCCAAGACACTGTCCGCTTCGCTCTCACCGACGCCCAAACCAATAACGTTGCGACGCTTTCCTTGACGCTCAAGACCGCGACACAACCCAACGGGGCACTTTTTGACTTTGACCTGAGGCCGTTTCAAACCTTTGCCAATGATCAACCGGGGGCAGATGCGCAAGATCTCGCACGGTTGCTCAATGCAGGGACCTTGACCACACAAAACGGGACGAGGATGGCCGATCTTGGCCTTTTTGCGGCCGGATCAGCGGGCAATCTAACACTTGCCGCAGCCAGCGGCACGGGCGCCATCCTCAGCGGATCCATCAATGGGCAAGGGCCAAGCATCAACGGCAATGTCAGTAATGGGCTATCAGAGGTCAGCAATTTGCAGATCTTCACCCGCGACGGGCGCCAAATCGCTGGCACACCGCTCGATCAGACCGAGGTTGTTGGCTATCTGACCGAAGCCAACGGCTTCCTGGCTGAGGCCGAATACCGTGCTGACTTTCTCAATGGGAATGGAGGTATCGGGTATCGGGGGCTGGAGATTGTCCGGCGCACGACCACGGGCGCCGCAGTGCTGAGTTTTTCTGGCGTTGGTAGCGCACCCAACCTGCAAGTGGGTGTGGCAGCGCTTTTACCACGCAATCCGGCGGGAACCCTATCGCTTGCGATCGGCGACGAGACCGAAGCCATCGCCATACCTGCCAAGTACTCGGCCGCTTTGATTGCCGAACGCGTCAACGCCACCACTGCCGACACCGGGATACGTGCCGATGCCGCAACGCGGCTTGCCCTATCGGATTTCCATGATGGCACGGTGCAGTTCACGCTCGAAGCCCAGAACGAGACTCCTGTCGAGATATCTGCGAATATCACCGGCGGCTCGTTGGATAACCTGCTGAGCGCGATCAATTTGCGTAGCCAAGAGACGGGTGTCATGGCGGGCCTTGGTGTCGGTGACGACCGCCTTGTGCTGATCTCAGACAGGGGCGATGACATTGTGCTGTCGGCCATCACCTCAAGCGGCGGCACATTTCGCGCAACCGCCGTCACAGCAACCGCTGCATTGGCTGGAACCAGCGCCACTCTTGCGGGTAACACCGGTGTTACCACCTTGCGACTTGGGGGCGATGTCACCCTGCTTGGTAGTTCACCCTTTGCGTTGTCTTGGCAGGGCCAAGACACTCAGAGCGTCGCAGATCCATTTGCAGATGGGTTGATGAGCCGCAATCTTGATCCTGCAGGGCGCTGGCAAGACATTATGTTTCACTTGACTGAGGGCCTTGATACAGCCGAGGCGGACCCGACAGGCCTTGCTGCGACCGCCGCCGCAACCCGGCTTTCGCTGACATTGGCCGGGGT